>Ga0114999_10000053_pt1 | contig 140815 bp, 105 predicted proteins | sample ArcticOcean_MG_C_3_FD_89820 | JGI IMG/M metagenome (GOLD analysis project Ga0114999, IMG submission 89820) | Marine microbial communities from western Arctic Ocean - ArcticOcean_MG_CB8_126 | ecosystem: Environmental > Aquatic > Marine > Oceanic | place: Arctic Ocean: Canada Basin | collected...
CATCCTCAGCTGAGTGACACGAGGAGTCCGCCGATCGCGGTCTGACGGTGACTTTCAGCCAGGCAATTCACGTCACAGAAACTGCCTACTTAACTGTGAAGTTTCGCGAAAACGTCGCCACGCGTTTGCTGAATTGATCTTCGACAATGAGCACCAGCGCATACGATCCGCTGGTCGCCTTGGCTGGAATTTGTAACTCATAGCTGTGGTAGTAATCGCGGCGATGATTGCGGCAGAGATCGGTCGTCGCATCAAATTTGATGGTCTCAATGACTTCCGAATTTTGCGTCGTGACCTTGTGGACTTCAATCGTTGATTGCAACTGCGTTCGGTAGACGCCATCGCTGCCACGATCGCTGGTGAAGTTTTGGATTTCACCGTACACCATGACGGGCTGACCGGGATTGAATACGTTGCTTTCGAAGGCTTCGTAATTTCCAAAGCTGGAGATCTTCGTGCAGAAATCGACATTTCGGATCTCAAGTTTCGCTGTCTCCTGCAAACGCTGAATGGCCGAACGCAACTGGGTAATCGTCTGAGTTGCGCGATCGTCCTGATTCGGAATCCCCTCGACGTCGAAGTAGTTCGCGAGCGACCACATCACTTGGGTCCAGAATTCCTGGTCGGCCGGCTCGAGTCCGCGCACACGTTCCAACGCCCGCGCTTGTTGGCCCGACATCAAGTAGAGCATTCGCAGATGGACTTGCTTTTCGACAAAGTCCTGCCGACGGGACGCGATGAGTTCCCGACGGGAGTTCTCGTCGAGGTTGTTGCCGACCGACAGTTGATCCGCCTGTTCCCAAGCCGCTTGAGCGGCATAGGCTTGCTCCTCCGCCGAGACGATGGTTCTCTGTAGCGAATCGAGCCACTGCGCGGTCATTGCATCGGACTGCTGATACGCGGGCAACATTCCGTTGCCGTCCTGGCGACGAACCGTCGAAGTGTCGATGCCGGCAAACTGTAGCGGATTGCCGGAGGCATTGGAGCGTGCTTCCCTCGGGTTCGGATACTGCTGACGTGTTGCCGCCTCGTCGCGAAAATTCTGTTGATCCAGCGGAGCCGTCATCTGCCGGTTGGCCGAAATCACCGGACGTTCCCGCTGCGACCGGAGGAAATCCGTGTTGCCGTCGTCCGGCCGTCGCCGTGTCTCGTCGGCATACGGCCTTTGCATTGACTGTTCTCGCATCGCCGGTTCGCGCATCACTTCCGCAGATCGGCCGACTCCCGGTGATTGCGGATCGCGCTGTGAGCCGTGACTTCGCGGGTCGATGATGGGAATGCGGGAGTTGTCGGCGTACGACTGCGAATGACCGAATTCTTGCCCACGCGAGCGCGGCGCAAATTCGTCACGACTGTCGGCCACGGGACGCACACCACCGGGTTCAGGTCGTTGTGAATCGGCAAATCGCTCGCGTCCACCCGCCGACCATTCATCTGACGCCCGCCCCCGCCCATCGAATCCATTGCGGTTGCCGGGATAGTCGGCACCGAGTCCTTGATACCGTTCGTTTGCCGGAGTACGGCGGACGTCGGCGAGTTGCTGTTTCTCTTGCTCCATCTCAATCCGCATTCGCCGCAATTTGAGAATCTCCACAATCAACAGCGGATCTAACGACTCGAAGTCGGAGAGCAATCGATCGCGTTCCTCGGGAGTCGCATCGGCTAGTTCGTCGACAATGAGTTCCTCTGTGGCAGCATCGCGCCGCGACGTCTTGCCGTCGTCGCCGCTTTTGGAACTGCTGCGGCGAAATGGATTTCGCGTGGCGAGATTTTCATCCGCCTGTTTTGCATTGTCACCTGCGCTACCGAACAACGAATTGGAATTCGCGCGGTTAACCGTGTTGCAGCCGGTGGCAACAAATAGCGAGGCAATCAGTCCCCAGCACATAATGTGGGAGCGACCCATGATTGTCGTCCTTGGAGGGAACGAGTGAACGTGAATTGAGGGAGAGACGAGCGAAGCAGAAATGGCAGGACGCGACCGGACCAACGTTGTGGACGCCGATTCGGTCTGCGCAGAGTTGATTGCTGCGAAAACTACTGGAAAACGCAACATCTGGCAAGACGGCTTAATATTGCCGTGAAAACAAGTTTCCAATTCAACCATTGGCGTTGTCGGGATCGACTACCGGGAGCTCCCAGCGAACGCGTAATCCGGGGGCTACGCTCCGAAAACTCCGCTTCGACCCCAGCCACCCGCCGAATATTCGTTTCGGTCGCATTTCATCGCCGAATCAGCCTGCGACCGTCTACTGAAAAACAGAATCACGGGGGAGCGTTCATGCGTTTTCGTAACCCGTTTAATAAAAGCAAGTTACGGGGACCACCTGGCCCTGGCTGCGGATTGACCAAAAATCGGGTCGGAGTTATACTTCCGCCCCTTCCCATTGCGCTCACCTCTTCGTCAAGGACGACGTTTCATGAGCAACGCGGCAGCTACACGCGTCATCCCCCATGCGCACGTCGAACAATTGCGACAGGCGCGCGCCGTCTTGCGGTCCGAAGCCGGTGCGCTCGAGGAGATTGCCGGACAGCTCGACTCAAGATTCTGCGCAGCGGCCGACTTGCTCTTTGAATGCGCAGGCCATGTTGTTGTTTGCGGAATGGGCAAGGCCGGTTTGATTGGCCAGAAGATTACCGCGACGTTGTCATCAACCGGAACGCGGTCGATTTTCCTGCATCCGGCTGAAGCCGTTCATGGCGACCTTGGCTGTCTGCATCGCAACGATGTTTTCCTCGCACTTTCCAATAGCGGCGAAACCGACGAGTTATGCAAACTCATTCCGGTGATTCGGCAAATGCAGATTCCCGTCATCGCAGTGACTGCCCATGATTCAAGTACGCTGGGCAGCAGCGTTGATGTCGTTATCGAATTGGGCCGATTGCGCGAAGCAGGAGTCCACGGCTTAGCGCCAACAACCAGCACCACAGCAATGCTGGCAGTCGGCGATGCGCTCGCATTGGTTGTCAGTCAACGAAAACAGTTTTCGCCGCAGCAGTTCGCATTGTTTCATCCCGGCGGATCGCTGGGGTATCGCCTGAAGCAAGTCAGCGAAGTCATGCGGACGGTCGATGGTTTGCGCATCGAGTCGGAACAAATGACGATCCGCGATGTCTTTCGCAATCGGCGTCACTCCGGTCGACGAACGGGCGCCGTCATGCTCACCGGTACCGACGGGCGGCTTTCGGGTTTCTTCACCGACAGCGACTTCGCACGGCTGGTGGAGCAACGGCGTGAATCTCAACTCGATCGGCCCATCTCGGAAGTGATGACAATCAACCCCATTACCATCAGCCCGACGGCACGACTGAGCGAGGCTGTCGAGTTGCTTTCCATCAAGAGGGTGAGTGAACTTCCCGTCGTCGATTCCATCGGGAAACCGGTCGGTTTGATCGACATTACCGACGTCATCAGTTTGATGCCGTCCGAACAGAGTGACGAGCAATCGGCATGACAGGCGAATTCAACCAGGCAATCGCAGCGGACGGCGAACGGTCTGCTGCCCGTTAGTTTCGGCGTGGCACAGTTTCGGCATGGTACAGCACAACTAGTGAGTGGAATGGAACTTTCTCGGCGCGGATTCTTAACTGTTTCAACGGCCGTCGGGCTTTCGAGCCTGTACGGAGCGTACGCGCAGTTCGTCAATCCGCTGGTCACGCCGACGCTGAGCCTGTCTGCTGCGGGACATGACTTCGGTCCGATTCAGCGCCCCAAAGATAGTCGGGAGATTGCCGAACGCTGGCTGCCGTCGCAACCGTGGGCCGCGCGGGCAGATTACCAATTGCGGACGGGGGAAGCATTCGTTTATTTCAACGAATGGGAACCGACCGATTCCGACAAGGCGGTTCGTCTGAAGCCGTTCGCGTTGGTCTGGATGACCGAAGGCGATGACGGGGCCGAACCGATCCGGATTTCCTGTGACTCGGCCTATCTCCAGTTTCCTTCCGAATTCAAAATGCCCATCGCCAATCCGGGGCGTGTGATCGGCGGAGAATTGGAAGGCAAAGTCCGCATCCAGGGAAAGGACGGGCTGGACATCGTCGGCAAGAACTTCGTGTTCTCTGAATCGGCGATGCGAATCTGGAGCGATAACCACGTGCAATTTAAGCACGGTCCCCATCGTGGACACGCGATGCAACTACAGATGGAACTGATTCCCGATGAGACGGCCGGTCCGAATGACGCGGTGGCGGTTTCGGGAGTCAAAAGTGTGCGGCTGCGCAAAAACGTGGTCATGGACATGCAACTCGATGAGGAACTCCCATCCGCCAGGAAATCGGCAACGGAGCCGCTCGGTAAAGCGAAGCCATCGGCCCCAGTCAATATTCGCAGTAACGGCAGCTTCTCGTTTGTGACCGAGACCAACGTCGCAACGTTTGAGGACACTGTGCGAGTACGCAAGCCGGTCGGACCGGATGAATACGACGAGCTGGAATGCGACAAACTGACCCTGATCTTTGAGCCGGGCGACGACGATGCTGAAACTCAGCCCGATCCGGATTCCGTGCGGTTTGAAGGCATATCCGGGAATCTCACATTCCAACGATTACTGGCAGTTGGAAAGAAGGTCATTCTGGTCTCCAAGACCAACGACATGCGTTCGTACATGGATCAGTTGGAATACAATGCCACCGACGGTCTTGTCGTTCTTACCGACAAGAAACGCGTGCGTGTGTTTCAGGGTGAAAGTGAGTTGAACGCTCCGGAAGTCAGTTTGCTGCAAGATGAAGAGGGTGCGGCGAAGTCGGTGTGGTGCCGCGGCGCGGGCCAACTGACATTCCACGACAAAAAATCCGGCGAGATTCAACTCCATGCCAAATGGGCAAAGCAGTTGCGGAAGTATCCCGATCCCCATTCGGATCTGGATGTGATCGAATTGGACCGAGATGCCATTGTCCGGCAGCCGCTTCAACAATCGGGACTCGCGGCCGATTTCATCAAGCTTTGGGTCGAGCCACATCAGAAAGATTCGAATGCTTCGCCAGCCTTAGCAAAACGGTCGAAAACGACGGAACAAGAGTCACAGCAAATACGCATCGATCGGATGCTCGCTCTAAAAAATGTGGTGATGATCAGTCCGGAAATGCACGCGGACACCGATCGTCTGGAAGTCTGGTTCGAGAAGGCCGATCTTCCGCCGCAGCCGGAAACAACGTCAGCACAAGATCGAACATACCAAGGTTCAACAGCCGCAGCCGAAACAGGCAATAACGTTGCTTTTACTCAGACGCATTCCGATGGCCCGGTGAAGAACGCGAGTGGCAGCGGTCCACAAGAGAATCCATTCCTGCCCGGACGGGAAGAAGAGTCTCGCGACAATAAAATTGCAACGGCCCCCGTCGCGAAAAAGAAAAAGGAGCCGGCGGTCATCGTCTGCGACTTAATCCGCGCACGGATTTTGCACGATGCGGATCGGCAACAGTCGCAGGTTGCGGAAATCTGGACGCACGGCAACGTCGAGGTCACACAACCGGGCAAGATTGGTGAGCCACCGCTGCGAATTTCCGGCGACCGCATGCACATGCAAAATCAATCGGAGGCCGACCAACTCGTCCACGTGTTTGGCGCACCGGCCCACATTCGCGATCGGCAAATGCACATTCAGGGCAGCAACGTTCACCTCGACCGCAACCGGAATCACGCATGGGTCGATGGTGAAGGGTTACTGCAACTGCCAGTGACCAGCGACCTGGATGGCAAACCGTTGAAAACTCCACAAGTCCTGGATGTCTGGTGGCGGGACAAGATGGCCTTTGACGGAGAAACCGCCAAGTTTCTCGGAGACGTGCTGGCGAATCTCGAACACAGCCGGATGCGCTGCCCAGAAATGGAAGTGCTGTTGACCGAACGCATTTCCTTTGCCGACGTCGATCGTGACAAGAGGAATGACGAGGACGACAAAGTCGATATCAAGTACGTGATTTGCAAAGGGGGCGTCGATGTCGAAAGCCGCGAGTACGTTGAAAAGCAACTGGCTCAAATTCGCCGCGCGCGGTTTCACGACCTGACGCTGAATCAGGAGACTGGCAAGCAGTTGGCCAACGGTCCGGGGTGGATTACCGTCTGGCGTAAAACAGAAGGCGACCGCGCCGGCCTTTCCTCGAATGCAACCGTTCGCGCCAACAAGCCGCTGCAAAACGACACAACCGAATGGGAGTATTCTCGCATCGACTTTGCGGGCAAGTCGGACGGAAATATGACGGAGCAATTCACCACTTTCAGCGATCGTGTTGAGGTTGTTCACGGCCCGGTCGATCAGCCGCTCGAAACCATCGACCCCGACGATCTCCCCGACAGCGGCGGCTGGATGCGCTGTGCCAAAATGCAACTGACGCAATTTAAGAAAACCGACACGACGCCCGCCTACATCAAAATGCTGGGAAGCGGCAACGCCGAACTGGAAGGCCGAATGCCGGGACGTGGCCGTTCCGAATCACGCGGCGAGAGTTTTCGTGCTCGCGCCGACACGATCAGCTTCGACGAATCCAAGGGACTCTATATCTTGCGATCTCGGGGAAACCGAACTGCAACCGTTTGGCGGCAGAAACAGCGCGGCGGCGAATACAGCAACCACGATGCAAAGCGAATCGAATTCATCCCCGCGCTGAATCAGTTGAAGTCCAACCGCGCCAGCGGCACAATCGGCATCGAGTAACGCGCGTCGCACGACAGACAATCGCGTTCCAAAAGCCCACGGGCCGCGCCCCGTGGGCTCGCACGCCGTCACGCATAATCCAGCGGATCGGACAGCCCAGCGGTTTCAAACCCCTGCAACCGCAATTGGCATGAATCGCAACGTCCGCACGAACGCCCCTGTTGATCCGGGTCGTAGCAGCTGACCGTCAAACTGTAATCGACTCCCAGCTCGATACCGCGGCGGATGATCTCCGCTTTTGTCAGCGACAGCAGTGGCGTATGAATCTTCCAGCCATCGTCGCCTTCGACGCCCACCTTGGTGGCAAGATTCGCCAGTTGCGTGAACGCGTCGATGAACTGGGGACGGCAGTCGGGGTAGCCACTGTAATCAATCGCGTTGACGCCGATAAACAGATCCGTGGACTGCAACGTCTCGGCCCAACCCATTGCGATCGACAGAAAAATCGTATTGCGTGCCGGCACGTATGTGATCGGAATCGACTGCTGCATTTCGGCTTCGTCGCGGTCTTTCGGCACATCAATGTCGTCGGTCAACGCCGAACCGCCGAACGCGCGCAGGTTTAAATCAAAGACAACATGGCGGCTTACCTCGCTAGCGGCGCAAACCCGCCCCGCGGCTTCCAACTCAAATCGATGGCGTTGCCCATAGTCGAACGAGAGCGCAAAGCACTCGAAACCCTGGCTGCGGGCAACTGCCAGAGTTGTCGCCGAGTCCAAACCACCGCTAACCAGCACGACCGCACGCTTCACCGATTCAGACATGACTCATCCTTGATCTCTTGTACTCCAGAACTCTGCTTGCCTTATGTTAGTAGCGATAATACTTCGGCCGGTATCCACCCTGATAGCCAAACAGATGCTGGTATCGGCTATATGGACCGCGGGTTGTGTCGAAGTAGTGACGCATCACCGGCAAGTTGAGCAGGTAGGGAGCAGCGGGCGCCGCTGGCGCGGATTCCCTCACCACAACCTTCTGCGGCCGAGCATTGCCAGTTAAAATCTCCATTGCCGCATCGTGACGGTACGAAGGGTTCGCGTTGAATTCCACTCGGCTGAAAGGAATCGAACGAAGAATTCGGCGGTATTCTGATGTGTGTTTCGGATGCGGTTTGATAATCGGCATACCCTCTTGGGCAGCCCCTTCTGCCTGTTCAGTTTCGTTACTGGATTCTTCCTGGACCGCCACCTGCAACTGAACTGCCGGTGTGCTTCGTGGCGTGATCACAATGCCCGTCGCGGCGTCGGTTCCATAAACGACTGGTGCAGTCGACCGATCGGCAGCGTCTGCTGCCGCAGTCAGAGTCATGCCCGATATCAGGCACACCGTTACGATTCGGCCGACGGCCGAGGCTTTGTGAAAATTCATTGTTGCAAACCTCGTTGGAGCGGTATTCGTGAAAATCGCGATGCTCGCAAATTGCCCAGCAACGCAAGTGGCTCATTCGGAGAAATACGTCGTCGCAGGTGCGCGTCCGACCGAATGACTCCGACAATTCAACTTAACGCAGCCGGCAGATCCGTGTCAATTTTCGCCCAATTTCGCGACGAACCGGGTCCGGTATCGCCTTGATTTGAAGTGATCGGATTGCCGATGTCGCGAATTGAATCACCTTCCCGACTCACTCGACCAACTCGCTTCTTGACGCTTGCACAGTAGGCGTGTTACAACTATGGGTACGCAGTAGAACGTGTCACCCAAGGGGTGGCGAGGTGCGCGCTTCCGGATTCTGTCATCCGGCCAAAGGCGGAATGGAAATCTAATGGCCAGTGTCACGATTCAGGTTATCGAAGGTCTCGAACGGGGCCAAGTTTACTCCGCCCTGGTTCCGCCCGTTTCCATCGGCCGTGAAGACGACAACCTCGTTCGACTGAATGACGAACGCGTCAGCCGGTTTCATGCCAAGTTGCAGGAAGATGGCGATCGAATCATTCTGACCGACCTCGACAGCACAAACGGAACCCGCGTCAACGGTCATCCCGTGCAAATGCGGGTCATGCAAATCGGCGATCAGGTTTCGGTCGGCCGTTGTCTGTTGATCTTTGGTAGCCGCGATCAAATTGCGGCCCGTCTCGAAGGACAGCCATCGCGCAACGTCGCCGGTTCCGATGCCGGCGCGAATCTCACCATCGAGGTCAGTGCGGAATCCTGGGAGAGCAGCGATCATCTTGAAGAGCCGATCGCTTTGGAAGAGCCCAGCGACTCCGCAGACGACGAGTCGTGCGACACCGATGCCAATTTGCTGGCCGAGCTATTCCCGGATGGTCCGCCAAGCCCACCGCGCGATTTGCGCCCGATACAGCGGGCTGAAGTTTCCGACATGCTCGCGTTCGTTCACGAGCAGATTCGGACGGTGTTGCAATCGGCTTCGGAAGAGCTGACCAACGAACGCGACGTCATGAAAGTGATGCGTGTCGCATGGCCGGCCTGGCAACGGCTGCTCAATCTCGAAATGGATCTGGCCGTCTACTTGAAAAAGATTGCCGACCCAGACGAGTAAGCCGCGCGGCGGTTGAGACACGTCGCTACGAAACCGATTCGCTGATGCCTCCGCCAATCCGATGTCGAGGCGTACCGGTATCCGCAAAGTAACACCGGTAACATCACAACGACACGCAGTCCGTCATCGACTGAAGTTCGACTCGGCCTAGCGTTTCGAGAACTGGAAGCTTTTGCGTGCCTTCTTGTATCCGTACTTCTTTCGCTCGACCATTCGGCCGTCGCGCGTCAGGAATCCGCCGTCGGCGAGCACGTGGTGCAGATCGGGATCCATCACTTGCAATGCGCGGGCGACGCCCAGAACAATTGCGCCGGTTTGACCGGTGGTCCCACCGCCATTGACGCGAACCCAGACATCCACCTTGCCCAATTGCTCGGTTGCTCGCAATGGAGCATTGACCATCTGACGATCACGTTCGACGCAGAAGAAATCTTCCAATGTTCGGCCATTGATGGTCAGCTTGCCGTCGCCGGCTTTGATTCGCACACGGGCGACCGACGTCTTTCGGCGACCCGTTCCCATAGCGACGCCGAATTTATCGACGCGACCGCGAATGACCGGTGCGACTTTTTCCACTTCCGCTTCCGCTTCGTCTTCCGATGCCGGCTCGCCGCTGCCAAGCGTCAACTCAGACGCCGCGTCGTCACCAGCCGCAGCTTCGTCAGCGGCAGGTTCCTCGGTTGCTGCAGACTCCTCGGTTGCTGCATCTGTTTCGGCTACAGCATCGACCGGTTTCGGTTCTGTTTCCGAAACCGGAGGAGTTGGCTCGTCGGCGGGAGTTGATTCGGGAGTCTCGTCTGCCATGGAAATCCATCCGGAAGCGTGTTTTGGCCAGCTCAAAGTAACGACGTTGTTCATCGTCGACTGAAAAGCGGGCCGAATTTGAAAGGAATGTCTAAATTAGCTGAGCAAATAGTCTGGAAAGTCCTGCGGCTGCTGTGCCTGATGCGGGTGTTCTCCGCCAGTATACAACTTCAGCTTTTTCAGCATCGCCCGTCCCAACTTGCTCTTGGGGAGCATGCGGCGGACAGCCTCGTGCAGAATCATCTCGGGCTTCGCTTCCCAGACATCGGCCGCCGACGTAATCGTCTGACCGCTGGGATATCCCGAATATCGCTGGTAGGTTTTGTCGAGCATCTTCTGGGTGAAGTAGGGATGCCTTGGATGGGCCAAATCCCTGCCACTAAAGCGAACCTTCTCCACATTGAGGACGATCACATTGTCGCCACAATCAACGTGCGGAGTGTAACACGGCTTGTGTTTCCCCATGAGGGCAGTCGCGATTTGTGTCGCCAACCGGCCGACAATCCAGCGATCAGCATCGACGACAAGCCAACCCGGCTCGACCGTCTCATTCTTCGCCATAAAAGTTTTCTGCACTACCGACATCGTTAAAACCCTAATCAGAAATTGCAGTACCTAACGCCCAGGTCCATTCTGTAACATTATGCCACTTAACAGGTTGTGCTCTCTGGTCAGATGGTGAGTCGGCGGTGAACAAAGCCGAAACGCACATCCAACTAACCGGCGCCGTTGTCATCCCCGATGGACGATTCCCAACACCGATATAGACCGAAACGTAGAAGATTAGCGACTTTGCGGCAGTGATTCAACACACAGACGCCTAAAATCCCGGTCCAGCCAGTTATTCGTCACGATTCTGCCGGCGAAGGTGGTAGTTTGTCCGCGTCATTTCGCCGGCTGGCTTGCCCGCCGTGTCTGCCAAACGCCGCTTGACGGACACGCCCCGCAAGCAGGGCGGCTAAATGAATCTGAGATTCATCCCGCACGAACCGTCCACCACCCATGCTTGGAAATATCCCATGACCCGCTTTTCGCCCTTCGCACCTGTTGTCTTGCACGAAAACGCGATCTTGCACGAAAACGCGATCCGCGATACAAATTCCCGCTCTCTGCCCGGCTTTTCGGGCCGTAACATCGAGTGGGCCGTACGGTTACGGCCCGTTGCCCGCTCTGATGCCCTTATTTTAAGAACCGACGACGGCACGGATGCTGAATCGGCTGCGGCAATGGCTCTGCCCCGACCTGGCAATCGACCTGGGGACGGCGAACACACTGGTCGCCATCCAGGGCGAGGGGATTACGCTCGAAGAACCTTCGGTCGTTGCCCTGCAAAAGGGAACGCGGCGGGTGTTGGGCAAAGGGACGGCCGTTGGAAAACTCGCGCGGCAAATGCTCGGCCGCACGCCCGATTCCATGATCGCGCTGCGTCCGCTCAAAGACGGCGTCATCACCGACTTTGAACTCTGCGAAGCCATGCTCCGCTATTTTATCCGTAAGGCGAGTCGGCAATCGATGGGATTGCGACCGCGCGTCGTCATCGCCGTACCCGGGGGGATCACTCCGGTCGAGAAACGGGCCGTATTCAACAGTGCCGAACGCGCGGGCGCGGGTCAGGTGTATCTGATCACCGAATCGACGGCCGCCGGCATCGGCGCTGGGTTACCAATTTCCGAGCCAATGGCGAGCATGATCTGCGACATTGGCGGCGGCACAACCGAAGTCGCAATCCTCAGTCTCGGCGATACCGTCGTCAGCCGCTCCATCCGAATCGGCGGCGACGAGATGGACGAGGCAATCGTCGAATACATGAAACAACATTTCTCGCTACGAATTGGAGTGCAATCGGCCGAGCAGTTGAAGCTCAAAATCGGCAGTGCGTTCCCACTCGATCAGGAATTGACGACGGATGTCAGCGGGCTGGACACCATTAGCGGAGTGCCGCGCAAGGCCGTTGTGACGAGCGAAGAAATACGCGAAGCGCTGCGCGAGCCAATCGAGGCCGTTCTCAACTGTATTAAGACTGTCATCGAGCAGTGCAAACCGGAACTGGTCGCCGACCTGGCCGACAACGGCTTGGTACTCGCCGGTGGCGGCGCACTCTTGCGGGGACTGGACCTGCTGATGAACGAGCAACTAGGAATTCCCGTACGAGTGACGGAAGACCCTCTGACGGCAGTAGTCCGCGGTACGGCCATTTGTCTGGAGCATTTGGCGCAGTGGCGCGACAGCCTCGATGCCGGCGACACCGATATCTGATTTCCTGTCCGCTTTTCGTTGGCCCGGCCGAACTGGAACATGTCCCACAAGCCGTCCCGAATCCTGTTCCCGCTCACCATCGCGTTATGCCTGCTGGCATTAGCGCTAACGGGGGTACCGCAGTCGATTGCCAACAAGGCTCGCGCGATTGTCTTCGATGCCTCGCTTCCCGGACATCGGCTGCTTGCAGTCGCCCGTACGAAAATTATCGCCGCGCGCGAGCGACATTCCCCTGATGCTGAACACGACCGAAGAATGCGCGACCTCGAACTTCAGGCCCGCGGATGGCAACAGCGGTACCGACAACTGCAGGCACAAAATGGTTTGCTGAACGAGAAATTAACAGCGGCCGTTCGCGACGGGGTTTCACCGTATCGCGGCTCGCCCGCAGAGCCGTTGGTCGTCCCCCAACTGTTGCAGGCATCCGTGCTGGGAGATGAGTCGGCGGCGATGTGGCGGTCGGGAACGTTGATTGATCGGGGATCGGCCGATGGACTTCGCGAATCGACGCTGGTGCTCGAAGAAGTGGCGGCGCTCGTCGATCAAGGAGTTTCCGCAGGCCTCAGCGCAGGACAACCAATCTATTCCGGACGCAACGTCGTCGGCAAAATTGGCGTGGTTGGCCGCTGGACGAGTACCATTCAACCGCTAACCGATCCGAAGTTTCGCGGCATGGCACAACTTGCTCGAAAAACTCCGAACGGAATTACGTTCGCGTCCACCGCAATTCTCGAAGGGACGGGTGAAGATTTCTGTCGACTGACACTGGTTCCGGCAACCGAGGCGGTAAGCGTTGGCGACGAAGTCTACACCAACCACGATGACTCCACGCTGCCGTTCCCGTTTTTCTACGGCACGGTCATTCAGGCCGATCTCAAACCGGGAGCTTCACACTGGGAAATCCGCGTGGAGCCGGCCGTCAAACAGATCGATTCGCACACCGTTCAGATTCTGACACGATCGCTCAATCCGGCGCGGCAGCTGGCCAATTGATCTGGCAAGAAAGCGGCTATTGGCATGAAACATATTGCATTGATCCTGATGGCCTATGTCGGCTTTGTGTTGGACCTGGGCGCGCACAGTGAGTTGTCGCTTAACGGCGTCTCGCCGGAATTCTTGCTGTTGGCGCTGTCGGTGGCTGCGACCTGCCAGCGAGACAAGTCGGCCATCATCTGGGCTGCTGTGATTGGATTTCTGGTCGATTGTATTTCGTCCGGACCGCTGGGAGTCACGATGTTCTGTTCGATCGCCGCCGTCTTCGCGGTGCGAAAAATGTTGCCGCGACGAAAGCCCTATTACCCACCAATATCGGTTGGGATCTGCGCCGTATTGGCATTTGTCGTGTTGGTTTCGTCGTCTGCCGCGCGTAGCCTCATCGTGGGGCAAGCGGTTGACTGGCGGAGTCTGCTCACACTTGCCGCCGGTGGAGCGGGCTACACTGCGGCCTTGTTTACCGGATTGCGAGTGACCTACGGCGGAGTCGCGCGTGTGCTGCTGCGTTTTGTCGGAGCTGATTCCTTTCGGCGTGGCGCGATGGGCGGTCGTTATTCCTGAAACCTGCAATGTGAGTCTTGCTGAAGTTCTTGTCTGTTTTTGACAGCGTTAAGTTTGTGATTGGTCAGTTTTCGAATGACAGGTTGGGTGCCACTGGCGTGTCGCCAGTGCGACACGGTGGGCACTGGCGACACGCCAGTGGCACCCGTTAACTGAGATACGAAATGACTGCGGTGGGTTGCACCGCAGCTGTTTGGCTTTCCGTTGAAAGTCGCCGTTTGCCGCTAACAACGATTTGCCATGCTCAATCGTGCTTCCAACGACTTCGCCGACACCGACCGGGCATCCGATTCGGCGGCTCGACCGTGGCAGGTTGACGGCAACCCAAACATTCGACTCGTCTGGCTGGGTGCGGCATTTATCCTGCCGTTGCTTGCCATTGTGCCACGATTAATGCAAGTGCAAGGCGCGCTGCAGGCATCGATTCTCGACCGGTACGAGCAGACGACAGAAACAATCGAAGCCATTCCCAGCAGAGATGGCCGCATTCTATCGTCCGACGGACGCGTGTTGGCGTACGATGTTGAACGCTACGACATTCACGCGCATTACCGTTGGGTGGAACAGCCGGCCGACAAAGACTGGCTACGGCATCGCGCGTTATCGCAACTCAGCCGATCCGATCGCCGCGATCGCCAGCGGGTTGTTCGCGAAGAAGAAAACGCGCAAGGCCAACGAGATGGCATGTGGACGCGGCTCGCTCAACTCACCGACATTCCCACCGATGAATTACAGACCACACGCCAAAAGATTCAACAACGTGTCGAACGGATCATCGACCGCGTCGAACAGCGGCGCGCGCGATTATGCACCGAAGAACCAGACACAACCACCACCACCGATCCAGATTCCGACGACGGATGGTGGCAAACTGTTGGGAACACGCTCTTCACCACGCTGACGACACCTCCACGCCGTGGTGCGACGGAACCCGTCATCATCCAGGAAGAGTTGCAATACCACCCGCTGCTTGAAGATGTTCACCGCGACGTTGCAGCCGAAGTTGCAGCCCATCCGGAACTCTATCCCGGTTTGCGAATTCGCGTTTCCACGCGCCGCGTTTACCCGGCGCACGATGTTGCGGCCCACTTGATCGGAAGCCGGTTGCGCATTGGCGATGCCGAACTCAAATCACGGCAGGAACGGTTTTCAGACGGCGACCCGCTCGATTATCTGCCGGGAGACCGTACCGGGAAAACGGGTGTCGAGCGGAGCTATGACCGTTACCTGCGCGGACTGCGGGGCGAACGAAAAATCATTACGAATCGCCGCGGCGAGGTGATCGACACGCAGATCGTCCGCCCCCCACACGTTGGCCGCGATGTCGTGCTGACTCTCCACCTGCCGCTCCAGGAACGCCTCGAATACATTTTGGACGAAGCAATCCGACCGCCATCAGTTTCTGCTGAAACAGAAACCGTAGAAGCAGACACCGTCGCCGTGACTCCCGCCGGTCCCACACCGGTCGGTCGTGGCGGGGCAATAGTGGCGCTCGACGTCCACACGGGCGAGGTCCTGGCAGCGGTCTCGGCACCACGTTTCGATTTGAATCTGTTGGTCTCTCCCAACCCCGAACGCTGGCGCGAGGCGATGTCCGATCCGCGCCGCCCGTTCTTCGCGCGTTCGACACAGATGACGCTTCCGCCCGGCTCAATCTTCAAGGCACTCACCTCAATCGCGTTGATGGAAAGTGGACGCTTTGATCCCGATGAGAAGATGTTCTGCCAGGGGTTTCTCGACAATCCGAATCGGTTTCGCTGTTACATCTACCGGCACGGCGGCAGCGGTCATGCGGAAATGGACCTCACCGATGCAATCACTCAGTCGTGTAATGTCTATTTCTTCAACGCCGCCCGACAAGTCGGCCCTGAACCAATTGTCGACTGGGCGCGACGATTTGGTTTTGGACAACCAACCGGCATCGATGTGCCGGACGAAAAAAGCGGCAACCTTCCGGCTCCGCCCGACATGAGGGTTGCTTCAACACGTGCCGATGCCAGCAAGAAACAACACCCGTGGTATCCCGGCGACACGTTGGGGTTGGCGATCGGGCAGACGCGATTGACGGTCACTCCGATGCAAGTTGCGCGGATGATGGCGGCGATTGCCAACGGCGGGTATTTGGTCACGCCGCACGTCGCCCGCGATTTCGGCCCGTCGTTTGGCGATGCCGAGCGTTCCCAGTTTCCGTCCGCTCCTCAGCCGCAGCGGATCAATGGACTGACCGAAGCATCGTTGGCGCGTGTACGCGAAGGGCTGGAAAAGGTCGTCGCCGATCCGCGGGGTACCGGTTACAAACGTGTGCGAATGCAGCAGATTGCGATTGCCGGAAAAACAGGGACAGCGGAAGCGGGAGGCAACAAGGGCGATCACGCATGGTTCGCCGGCTACGTCCCCGCGCAGAAACCACGAGTCGCGTTTGTCGTCGTGCTGGAACACGCCGGATCGGGTGGCCGTGTTGCCGGCCCCGTGGCGCGTCAATTGGTTGAGGCGATGTTGGAACTGGGCGTCTTACAGTCGTCGCGAACTGCCACGCGATAATGTAAGCCTCGGCAAGAGCGCAACGGCAATTCAAGGCCGATGTCCATCAACGCATGTTCATTTGACTGATGCCGTTGGATCTCTTGAAGGTTCAATTTGGAGAATCTCCGGGGATTCGGCATGGCAATGCGTGGGGAATCCCCGCCCTTAACGATGACCGCACCGCCGCAACATTGACGCACTGCGCGCGGCCAGCTAGGTTGAATGCAATTGGCTGGCTGCGATAATTGTTACGGTTCTGTAGAGCCAGCGCGCCGAAGACGGCTCCTCTTCTTTTATCCCCTAGAAAACGGCACAGAGAGATAGATGTTCCATTTCTTGGGACGCGCGGTCGCCCGCTTTTGGCCGCTCATGCTGGTGTTCTGGATTCTCGTGTTGGCGGGAGTCCGGTATGTCGCTCCCGCTTGGGATGACGTCGTCCAGGACGGTGAGTTTTCTTATTTGCCCGACGATCTGCCAAGCCGCGAAGCCGAAACGGTTTTCCGCGACGCATTTAGCAACGACATGCTCGGCAGCAGTGTTGTGCTCGTCGTCAATCGGAAAGACGGTCTGTACGAGACCGACCAAACGTTTATCGACGCAATTCTCCGACCGAGAATTGAACTCATCCAGCCACTCACCGACATTTCCAGGGCCGTCACGCCGGACGACGGAGATGCGGAAGAGACCTACGCCGAGATCAACCAGCTTCTGAACACCGTATGGCAGCAAACTGAAGATCCGTGGCCGACAAAACCGAAAAAGCTCGGAGAGGATGAACTGCCGCTTGCGGAATCGGACGAGGAGAACCCGCCGGATGCGGAGGCAATTGAAGCGGAACGATTGCGGCGGAAGAAAGAGCGGCTACGGCTTGAGTCCATTACTGAAGTGACCGACGCCGTTGCCAACGCGGTGCGCGACTGGCACTTCGATTTGTTCCCACCGGCTGATGGATCCGAAACCGATCCCGATCCCGAAACCGGACGATCGACGGGGTTAGCGCAGCGGATTGCGAACCAACTGGACAATCTGGAAGTTCCCGTCGAAAATTGGAACGAGAAATTCCAACAACAATTGAATGCTGCCGCCACACAGAAACAGTGGATGGCACCGAGCGGGCCGCTCGAAAAGGCGGATTCGATTATCCAGCGCGTCCGCTGTTTCAGCGACACGTCCATCGGCCGTTTGCTGCAAAGCCAAGACCACAAAGCGTCGCTGGTTCGTGTCGAGCTATCGACGGAGTTCCTGATCAAGGACAACCGGGAATTCATTCGCAAGATTGAAACGCTCGTCGGTGGCAACGAGGCCGGTGAATTTGGAGCACTTCATAGTGAACTACTGAAACCGCCGGGCCTCGATCTCGCTTTGAGTGGGTCGGCAACAGTCGGCCGCGACATGAAGGTCAACGCCGAAAAAAGCGCCAGTGATACCCACTCCTGGACGCTGATACTTCTCATCACCCTGCTGCTGGTAATCTATCGCGCGCCGGTGCTCGTAATCATTCCATTGGCGACGGTGGCCGTTTCTGTGAGGCTGTCTTTACTCCTGCTGTCGATGCTTGCCGAGGCCGGATATGTCGGCTTATTCTCCGGCATCAAAACCTATTCGGTTGTCGTGATGTACGGTGCCGGTATCGACTACTGCATGTTTCTCATCGCTCGCTATAAAGAGGAACTCGACGCCGGTGCAACGTTCGACGAGGCGACAACTCAATCCATCACAAAAGTCGGCGCTGCGCTCGCGGCCAGTGCCGGCACCACGATGTGCGGCATAGGCATGATGGTCTTTGCCGACTTCGGAAAGTTTCGACAGGCCGGAGTGGCGATGTCGTTCGGCCTGATCTTTGTTTTGTTGGCGTCGCTGACCTTTGCGCCGGCCATGTTGCGACTGTTCGGTCCTTGGGCATTTTGGCCTCATATCCGCACAGAAAGGATTTCCGTTGCCAGCGGCTGGATATCACCGACGTCGCTCATCGCCCGCATGCTGCGACGGCAATGGTTCGCCGGCGTGTGGGATCGGGTCGGTCGATTGCTGTTGGCCAAACCGGGAACCGTCTGGTTGGCAACAATTGCGGTCATGCTGCCGTTTGTCGCCATAGCCATCATGTTTTTCGGCAATCTCAGCTACGGTTTGTTATCGGAACTGCCGCCTGGCGAGGCGAGCGTTGTGGGCGCCGACGTGGTCAAGGATCATTTCCCAGCCGGCCAAACCGGACCGATCACCGTTCTTATTGAAAACCAACGGGTTGATTTTCGGGAAAGCGATGGCCGCGTTGCCATCAAAGAGCTGACAGATCGGCTCGAAGCCCGCAAGGATGAACTGCAGATATCAGACATCCGCAGCATCGCCCATCCGCTGGGATTGCAGGCCGACAAGGACTTGGCCGAACTCGGTGCGTGGGATCGCGCTACGCAAAAACGGTTGATGCGTCGGCGCGGACTGGAATATTATGTCAGCGATAAGGGAGACCTCGCCGGCCACATCACGCGGATCGATATTATTGTTAACAGCGATCCCTTTTCGCGCGAGAGCATCGATCAATTCGAACGGCTGGAGAGTGCGTTCAAACCGCCGAATTCTGCAGACAAAGCGGCCGACGAAAGCAAGACACCGAGTCTGCTTCCCGATGAGTTGACGGCAAACAACGACACCGCTGTGTACTTTATTGGCGCCACGCCGAGCATCCGCGATCTGAAAACCGTCACCGGCACCGACCAGATACGGATCGACGTTTTGGTGATTGCCGTCGTCTTTCTTATTCTGGTGTTGCTACTCAGAAAGGTCGCAATTTCCGGATACCTGATTGCCAGCGTCTTTTTCAGCTACCTGGTAACGCTTGGGTTTACGTTCGCCGTTTTCTGGGCGATCGATCCTGCCGGCTTTGCGGGGCTGGACTGGAAAGTGCCCATGTTTCTCTTCACGATTTTGATCGCCGTCGGCGAAGATTACAACATTTATTTGATGACGCGGATCGACGAAGAGCAACTGCAGCACGGCCAGGTGGAAGGTGTGACCGTCGCGTTATCGAAGACGGGAAAAATCATCTCCAGTTGCGGACTGATTATGGCAGGGACGTTTGCGTCGCTGGCGATTGGCGGGTCGCTTGCCGCCATGCGTCAACTCGGGTTTGCCTTGGCAGCCGGCGTGCTGCTCGACACGTTTGTGGTTCGCCCGATCCTCGTCCCCGCATATCTGATTTTGCTGTACCGCGGTCGGTTCGGTTTCCTAGGGCGATTCCTCGGCGCTGGATCAATTGAAACGGTAAACGCCGAACGCTCCGAGCCGACAGCGACAGCCGAAAGTGACGCCGGTTTCTCCTCAAGGGCCGGTTAACAGGCCCGGCATCTGCTAGACTGAATGCCGTGTATGGTTCGGTCGAACGTGTTGCTGATCGAACCCACGCGGAGTCGTTCATCGAGATACCGGCCGGCGGGAAACCATGTCGCAGCCTGATGTCGCACAACTCGAACTTTTGGCGCAGGTCGATGAACTTGTCGCACGGCTAACCCGATGGGGGGCCTGCGATTCCCCGTGGCGGCCGATGAACCGTGCCTCGGCGCTCGTGCGACGTCTACTCTCCCGCGTCGAAAGTCTGCGCCTGAGGCTGGAATCGCCGTTGGTCGTGGCAACATTCGGGGGAACCGGCACCGGCAAAAGCGCGCTAGTCAATGCGTTGATCGGCCACGACTGCACGGCCGTGGGTCGGCAGCGCCCGACAACCACTCGGCCGGTTCTCATTCTCCATTCGCAAACCGAACCCGAAGCGTTGGGGCTAACCGCCGACGACTTCCATGTCGTCCGTGTCGATGCGCCGCTGCTGCGCGATATCGTACTCGTCGATTGCCCCGATCCCGACACGAACGAAACCGAGTCGCCCGGCAGCAATCTCGAACGATTGCACGAATTGCTCCCGCATTGCGATGTGCTGATTTATACATCGACTCAACAGAAATACCGCTCGGCTCGCGTTGTCGATGAGTTGGGACAGGCTGCGACCGGTTGCCGACTGCTGTTCGTGCAGACGCATGCTGACTTGGATCAGGACATTCGCGACGACTGGCAGGAGCAGTTGGCCAAACATTACAACGTTCCCGACATGTTTCTTGTCGATTCGGTCGGCGCGAGAACCGCGCAACAGGAAGGTCGGCGCCCGACGGGAGAATTCGCCCGCCTGCACGACGTTCTGACTCGCGAATTGTCGCAGTCGCAGCGAGTGCGAATCCGTCGCGCCAATCTCATCGATCTGATTGACGCCGCATTGAAACATTGTCGCAACCAACTGGCCGGCCAGTGGCCCGCAATAGAACAGTTGGAGGCCGCCCTCGAAGAGGAACGGCAGAAACTCACCACCGCCATGACCGACCGCCTCAGCGAACAACTGCAGACCGGCCGTCATTTGTGGGAACGACGGCTCCTGTCGACCGTGACCGAAAACTGGGGGTTCAGCCCGTTTTCATCAATGCTCCGTTTGTACAACGGCATGGGCAGTTTGATTGCTTCGATGTCGCTGTTTCGTGCGCGCAATTCGCTGCAGGTTGCGTTACTTGGTGCAGTGCAGGGGGCGCGATGGATCAAGACGCGACAAAGCGAGCAGAACACCGAATCGCAGTTGCAACAGCTTTCGACATGCGGCCTCGACGACGACCTGCTACGCGAGTCGCAGTTTGTAGTCGCCGGTTACGCCTCTTCGGCCCGCTTGGACCCGGCGTTGGCCGACCGCTCGTCGCTTGATGCCATGCGCACAGAAGCGGCGCAGGTGGAGGGCCAGTTTCTCGACGATGCCGGCCATCGCATCGATGATGTCATCACTCGCGTCGCCATCAGGAATTCGAAGGTTTACGTTCGTGCGTGGTATGAGTTGCTGTTTTTCACGTACGTTGGTTTCGTCGTGTTTCGCGTCGGCAAGAATTTCTTCTACGACACATTTCTCAAGACGTTTCTTGAAGACGCACCGACGACCAGCGAGCCGATGTTGTCGATCGATTTCTACGTGTCGGCCGGTCTGTTCTTCCTGTTGTGGTCTGGGCTGTTGGTGATGGCATTCACGGCGCGGTTGCGGCGCGGGTTGCGGCGCGAAGTTGATGAGTTGGCGCAACAACTGGCACAGCGACGCATGTCGCGCGGACTCTTTCCCGACCTGGAAAATGTGTGCCGGGAAATTACGCTGTCGCGAAATCAACTTGAGGCGCTGGCCGACGATGCCGTCGAGTTGCGCAGGCATGTGGCCACATCGTCGCAACTGGGAGCCACGTTGTCCCCGAGTGGTGAACCTATCGGCGTACGGCGCGAGGGGTAGGTTCGTAGTGACCGGATTTATCCGGTTCGATCGCACGGTTGTCAGCAATCTGGCCCACGGTGGTCGGTAACGCGATCCAACCGCATGAATGCGGTCACTACGAACCTCCCTGCCGCATTGGCCCCGTGTGGAAGGGCATCCCAGTTGCCCTTCCAACACCGTTGCTCTTCCACTCAACGCGTTGGTCGATTATCGGTATGACCGACCCGATCTTAACGGCCGCCGCGGAAGACTTTGCTTGTCTGGCCGCTGGACTTGGGCTGCTTGAGCCGCTTGCTGCGGGAGTAAGCTCCGGAAGTCTGTCCGGATGACTCGCGGTTGCCGATGCTCTCGTCGGTGGCCGTGCTGTGAGAGCCGGATTTCAACTTGAACGGCGTTCCGTCACCCGGCCGGTACAGCCTTCGCTGCGGCTTATAGCCGATATACGACAAGAAATCTCCGAGGCTGACTTTCCGCACAGCCTGCTGACGGGCCTGTTTCTGCATGCCGGAGAAATGTTTCAGGATCGTGCCGTAAAGTTTCTTTTCGTCGGCATCGGCCGTGGTCGAAGGGTCGGGCAACTCAGCGACGACAAAGAACTTGGTCTGCACGGTGATGCCGTCCCCAATCATCGTTCCGTCGTCTAGCACTTCATTGTCGAACCGAGCACCTGCCGCTTTGATGTGTTCGGTGATCAACTCTCGGTCACTTCGGCCATCACCATCGACGTCGATGAACCCGATGATCGAAAAGACTTCCGAGCGGCCCGGACTCCACAGTGGCGTGTAAATCGGATCGCCGGGAGCCATTGGCTCGTAAATGTCGCTGTTGAGCAAACGGGCTTCCGCCAAATGCGGGCCGATAATTCGCGTGACTTCGATGGAACCCTTGATGTCCTCGGCACCGCCGCCATTAGCGCCTCGCCCGCGACCGATGCCGTGGTGTGCCTTTTTGTAGACGCTGAAAGTTGTTCGCTTGGTCAGGCGGTCATCCGATCCCACGTTGATCCACACCAGCCGACTGACGTGATCGACCCAGCGAATCTCGCCATCGGAGATTTCGAAGCTGACCCTCTCCATTTCGTCCAGCTTTTCCTGAAATCGTTGGTTGATGACGATGAGATCCTTGGATTCTTGTTTCAGAGCTGCAATTTGCTTGTCGCCGCGATCGTTGTCCTGCTGATGATCGGCTTTTTCGGCGGCGAGTTCAGCCACAATCTCTCTATACAACGTGTCTGCCACATCCAGCCGTTCTTTCTGGGTGTTTTGCACGGTGTCGCGCAGCTTCTCAGCATTGGCCTGAGCTTGCTTGGCGACATTTTCCCTTCCATTGTAAGTTCCATCGAGGGCAAGGTATTCGGCATCGCGGGTTTTCAAGTCGGCAATGGCCTTGTTGTAATCACCCTGCAACTGGTCCAGCTGCCGGCGGAGTTCAATCAGTGTGTCGTGAACTGTGGGTAGTTGTGCACCCTGCGGGTAGCCACCGTACTTCTGCGTGTCATCGGCCACTTGCCAAATAACGGTATTCGGGGTCTCTTCATTTCCCACTTCCTCGAAACTGATGCCGAGCCGTTTCTTGATTGCCTGGATGTCGTCGTCGCGATCGAGCGCAACCTTCTTCTGCGTTTTCAACTCTTCACTCGCCTTTGCCAGACGAATGCTTGTTTCGTCGTACTCCTTAAACATCAGGTAGGCGATCACGCTCGCGATGATGGTTGTCATCACGAAGAAGATCAAACTGAAATGCACTGCGGTTGGTTTGCCGGATGAACTGGCCATCGCTCTTCCCCTGATGTGAGAGTGGGGAGGGCCGTTTGTGGGCGACCCTCGATGTGCGGAACCGTGAACCGTTTGTGGTGTTCGCCGCCCGAAGACGACGCGACACAGACAAAATACGGCCCGCACGCGCTGTTAGACTCTGAATTGCCGAAGAATGGTTTCGACCAATGCGCATGGCCGCAACCTAGCAGCCAGACAAGTGTATTATTCAAGTTTATATGGAGATAAACCCATGTCAAGAACGAATCCGCCATACCGCTGTGGCGTTTCCGACTTCTTCCAAGCATAATGCCATTGTCGCAGCAATCACCAGAGTCGGGGCCGCCATTTGCCGCGATTCCACACGACCGGGCACCGCAGTTCCGGTTATGCGGACTGCACGGTTTTGGTGATCTTGGGATTCCGGGCAGACTCTGGACGCCAGAAAACGATTGTTCTGGCCGTTTTCACATGATTTCAGCGATTGAGTATTTGCCCGTATTTCTTAAGTGGCGGCATCTGCTTGCCTGTGACTTGCGGGTGTTGATGCCGGCCACGTGGAAATTCCGGGCTACGGAGGGGCGAAGCGTGACACGACGGCGACGAGTTGAACTGTTGGTGATCCTGGCAGTTGGCCTGATGGGGGTACCCGGTTGTGGCGGCGACGCTGCATCCCCCGAGACTGAAAGCGGGCAACCCGCTGCGGGGGCAAACACCGACGAGTCTGGCGATGGAAAAAATGCGCCGGCGAACGCGGCCGAAGCGTTGACGGCGGTCGTCGAAGGCTTCCAACAAAACCGGCCGGAGGCCATCTGGGAATTCCTGCCCGCCGGCCATCAACGGGAAATCAACGGGTTGGCCCGCGAGTTTGCGATTCGCATGGACCCCGAATTGTGGCAGCAGACGGCCGACGTGATTCACAATTCAACCGGTCTGTTGAAAACTCGCAAGCAAAGTATTCTCTCGCACCCGGCGCTGAGCGAAAGTGAGTGGGCGGCCGACGGCGTACTGTCGCAGAAGTGGGACGGATTCGCAGCACTGCTGGCAACGGTCGCCAGCGGCGACTTAGCCGACCTCAAACAGATGCAAACGTTCGACGGCCGTAAGTTCTTCGCGCGGTTCGATGCCGATTCGCTGGCGCAATTGCAGGATCTGTCGATTCTTCTCAGCGACGACAACCCCTTCAGCATGTTGCGGGAGATGATCGACGGTGCATCGATTCGGGTCATCGAAGAAACCGACGACACTGCAACGGTAGAAATCCGGCCAAAGAACGGCGAGCCGCGCACGTTTGAATTCGCGCGCGTCGAGGGCAAATGGCTGCCAAAATCCTGGGCTGAAGGATTGTTAAACGATGTCCGCCAAGCGAAGGCGCGGTTCGACGTGGAATTGGCGCCCGGCGTACTCGCAGAAAAAAAGAAGCTGGTGATGCCGTATCTCACCGACGCGCAGGATGTTCTCGACGCACTTCAGAATGCGAAAACCGACGAAGCGTTTCACGCCGTGATGACCGAGCGCATTATTAAACCGGCACTACTTCCCGGCGCATCGACCGGTGAAACGGCACCTGTTGATCTGGCGGCCAAGGCCGGCGATGTCGTCCACGTGGTCGTTACGCGGCAATTGGCGACCGCGGAAATCGATCGCATTGCCGACATCCTGCTGGGCGGTTCCGATGCAGACCGCGAATTGACCGACGACGTTGCGGACGGCAAAACCGTATTCGTTATCTCACCGGTGAAGGACGTCGCGGCGTTTGCCAAAACAATCACCATTGGCAAAGTGACGCAGGTTGACCTGAAGACGCGGACCATCACGGTCGAGCTACCGGAGCAGCGAGAGGGGGAGTGAGGGAGCTAAAAGGAGTGATCGAGATAAGGAGAGGGGGAGACAAGCTCTCGCCACATTACGCCTCGTCCGGCGGATCGGGTGCCACTGGCGTGTCGCCAGTGCCTACCGCGCTGCGCCAGTGGCACCCATCGACAATATCTCAACGGCCCCAAAAAAACAGCTTCCGCCGAATGGGTTCGACGGAAGCTGTAATTCAAACAGGATCGCGGAATCGACTGCGTGGCTGATTCCGCCATTTTTGAGGAGGGGATGCCCGCCTCAAGCAGCTTCGGCGGCCCAGCCTTCGTCTTCTTCACTCTGCGGCTCATCGGTTGCGACCAGCTCTTCCGAGTCGTCCGTTTCGGCGTCTTCTTCGCCGTCGTAAATCAATTCGTAGATGCTCTGACTGGCTTCTTCCAGCATCGTACGGATGTTTTCACTGGCAACGCCTTCGGCCAGCTGTTCCAGGCTTTCCACCACGCGATCCACTTCGTCGCTACAAATCTCTTCGTATTCGTCTGAGATTTTCAGCTCGTTTTCCACATTTTCCAATTGCTCGTCGCTCACGGGAACCTCCTTGTTCGCAACTCACGACGTCGACCGATTGCCGCCGACATCCGATGGCCGCTCGGCATAAGTTCAACGGTGATCGTGGTCTATGGCTGAGTTAAAAGCCCAGACGCACCGACTCCCGCTTCATCTGAACGAAACAGACACGATGTATATCGTCGCGTGACCGATGGATAATTAACCCGCATTTATCACAGAGGCCCATTCGCACTGCTCGGCGGAACCTGTCGCGCCCGAACGGCGGACTCGAACTCACTTCTTCTTCTTGCCGCCCGCCTTGCGTTTTGCAGCCGGTTTTTTCTTTGCCGATTTCTTCTTGGTGGAAGCTGACTTCTTCTTTGCTCCCGACTGGCTGAAGATATTATCCCAGCCTTCGGTGAACTTCTCGCTCGATCCGGTGTGGACGGTGTAGCCGGTCATGGCGCACTCCTTCAACGTTCTGCTTTTTGTGTGACTGAACTCTGACTGCGGTGGCAGCGTCGGTGAAATCTCACCTGACACACCGCCGTTTGGGTTACTTTACCAACTTGCCGAATTCCACTCCAGCGGCCTGTCCCTGCGTGACAACCGATTACTCAAAACGCAACAGTCGACGGATGCCGCTCCAAGGTTGAATGTAGGTCTCAAATGGAAGACCGTCTACAGTTGGCTCAGCAAGTGCCGTAATCCCATCGACGGCGGGGCCGTGCTTCACGATTTGTGTGATGATCGATAATTCGCGGTCGGCGTCCCAGTCTCTCAGGAATTCGACGTCATGGCGGGCGAGCAGCACGGCGGCGGCTAGCGCGTAAGCTCCCCAGTTGCTGACGCCGGCCACAATTGTCCAGTCGGTTGCGATGCGACAGGGAATGCGTGCCGCCTGTTCGCCATCGAGACGTCGATGCAGTTCTTCCCAGGGAATTGCCCCCATGCCGATCTCGTTGCCGCCGTCGCCAATGCCAATCGTCTTCGCCTCGGGCCGGTAATTGAGTAGCTCATCGAACAACCGATACGTGTCGGCCGTATGTTCGTCGATCTTCCGGCCGCGCATGTTGTGACAGCAATTCTGCGATGTCGCTGGAACCAGATCGGAGAAATGCTCCAGCGGTGGTTCCGCCGTGCGTTGCTGTTGCGGCAGCGATTCCAGTGTATGACTGGGGCCGGGTCGCTCGACGGAAATAAGATGGGTGAGGTTGCATCCGCGACCAGTTGCAAAGAATTCCGGCAGCCAGGAATGCGATTCGTACGGAAAGACGACCAGCGACTCGGTATCGAATCCGGTTGCGGTAGCGGCGGCCTTGACGGCAGGAAAGCAGAGTTCATCGGTCAGCACTGTCACGTCGATTCCGATCGATTCCAAAGCGCGGGCCAACATAAGTGTTCCGGGCGGCCCGTCGGTTTCGGCCGCGGGCGGCTGGCCATGCGGAACATAGAACCCGGTGACCAGACCAACGTGGGTTGCATGCTCCGCCAGATGAAAGGCTGCTTCACATAGATGACCGGCGCAAAGCGGACCGTGTTCTTCCTCGCCGGCAATCAACCCTCGATGAGCGGGGTCGCGGCGAATCAGGCGTTCAAATTGTTCGATGATTTGTTTGGGCAATTGATTGTCTCAGGAGGCGGAAGAGCGTTCATTTTGCCGAAAACCGATTGCGGTACACAGCCCTAGGCGGTTTCTCACTGCTGAGAACTCCGATTTCGCCGATTTCTTGCTTCTGAGAAATCTGCGAAGAACTGCGATTTGAAGGTTGCCAGTCTGAGACGATCTTGGCAAAATTTCAACACGTGAGTGGTTACAGAGCGGTTGCCCACGGCTGCGCTAAGCGGTTCCATATCATTGTGTTTCCCAAATCGTAGCTTCACTGGCTCTTTTGCCCGGCGGTTCAACTCGGAATGCCGATAAAAATCGGCGATCGGTTGCACCGGGATAATGTCGCGTTGCAGGCGTGACGTTGGAATAAACATGGCGAAGAAAAAAACAACAGCAGAAATTTTGGCGGATGCTCGCGCAAAAGACGGCGGCGGCCAGCCTGCTCCGTCGGCCGCCGATGCTGTGCCCGACAGCGAAGCCGCCCCCGCAGCCGAGGCTTCTGCCGAGAGCGAACCGACCGAGGTGTCCGCCAAGCCTGCAGCGAAGCCGTCGGCAGGCAAGCCAAAATCAACATCAGACATATTGGCCCGATTGAGGGCAGAAAAGGGTGGCAGCAAACCGGCTGCTCCGGAAAAGAAGGCGGCCGGAAAGTCTCCTGCCCCCAAGAAGGCGGCTGTGGCTACGTCACCGGCGGCGACTGGAGAAAAACAGTCTCCGCTGGATATGCTCAAGGCGATGCGTGAGGCGAAGCAGGCAGAGGCGGCAACTGCAGAATCCGCCGCCGAAGCTCCAGCCGGTCCAAAGAAGCCGGTTCGGGGCAACCCGGCCGCGAAGCGAAAGTCGGCTGCAAAGTCCGAAGTGCCACGCCGCGGCTTTTTGGTTGCGTGCTTAATGGCTCCCCTGGTGTTGTTCTCCAGTCCGTTTGCAGTGGCATGGACGTTTTTCTCGACTGCGACGGCAGCCTTCTCGCTGGCAGTGGCGCGGTTCATGATGCCCAACGTGTTGATCGAGCCGCCCAGTCGGTTCAAAGTCGGCTCGCCCAGCGACTATCCGGGCGGAACGGTCTCAACAAAATGGAAAGCTGAGTTCGGTGTGTGGATTGTCAACACCGAGTATGAAGGCAAAAGTCTGATCTACGCCCTGTTCTCAATCTGTACGCACTTGGGCTGCACGCCCAACTGGCTGGAGGGAGAGCAAAAATTCAAGTGTCCCTGTCACGGGTCGGGATTTTATATTGACGGTGTCAACTTCGAAGGGCCGGCTCCCCGGCCGCTCGAAAGAACCGCCATCCGCATCGCGCCGGATGGCATGCTGGAAGTCGATAAGAGTCAGAAGTTTCAGCAGGAGTTGGGTCAGTGGGAAGACGCGAAGTCGTTCATTGAGTTGGCCTAGTTGTTTTGGTGGCCTGGTAGTTTTGTAGTAGTGTGGCGGCCAGTGTTATTTGTGTCGCCAGTGTCGTGTGTGTGAGTTCTTAGGAGCATGCATCTCTGATGTCCGTCGGCGAGTACATTCGCAACTCACAAATCTGGAAAAGCATTTTTCGGCATCCTGCTCCGTACGATCGCAGAAATCGTACGGTGGTGATGCTGACGAACTTCTTCCTGCATTTGCACCCGGTTAACGTGAAGCAGCAGGGGATCGCCCTTTCCTATACGTGGTGTATGGGGGGGATTACCTTCTTCCTGTTTCTGGTCGAGACAATTACCGGCGTGCTGTTAATGTTCTACTACCGGCCAACGCTGGAGTGGGCATTTCAGGATATTCTGCTGCTCCGCGACGTGAACACGCTGGGCATCATGCGCGAAATCCACCGCTGGGGTGCGCACGCCATGGTGATTACGGTGTGGCTGCATATGTATCGCGTGTTTCTTACCGGCAGTTACAAGCCCCCCCGTGAATTCAACTGGGTGATTGGTGTGTTGCTGCTGGTGCTAACGCTGCTGCTTTCGTTCACCGGCTACTTGCTGCCATGGGATCAGCTGGCAATTTGGGCGATTACCGTAGGGTCAAACATGGCCCGGGCAACACCATTTTTGGGGCACGAAGGTCCCGGTGCGGCCATTTTGAATATTGGCGGGTTCGATTTGATAACCAACGCCAGCGATGCGCGCTTTATGTTGTTGGGTGGTCGTTTCGTGGGCGAGGCGACACTCAACCGGTTCTACATTCTGCATTGTGTTGCGATTCCATTGGTGGTGGCCGGTTTGATCGCCGTCCACTTTTGGCGCGTAAGAAAAGACGGCGGCATCAGCCAACCATTGTGATGCGCAAAGCCCGCCGTTTGCATTCGGCGGGATCAACAGACAGACAGCAACTGCCAGCAGGCACGACATTCCCATGCTCGATCCGCATCCCGACTTAACATCCGGCGTGATTCACGGTCTGGGCTATCTGTATGCGCTGCTGTTCTGCATGAACGCGTACTGGACGGTGCGTTCGTTCAAACGCGGTTACCACTTCCGCCTGCCCGATGCGTTGGGCGGGCAGGATATCCCAAGCGCCGGCCCGTGGGCGATGTACAGCGTTCTTTTGCTGTTGGTTGCACTGGCCCATTTCGTCAGTGCAAGCCGGCCCGATGCATTCCTCATTCAGCTGCCCGGGTTTATGCAGGGTCTGGTGAATCGGCTTGCCGATCCAATCAGCTACTTTGCAGTATCCACCGTATTGTTCGTGGCGATGATCTGGTTGCGGGAATGGTGGGTGAAGCCAACCGTTGCCTGGGTGCTGTTGAACATCACGCTGTTGTCGATGGGTTTGGCGATTACCGATTACGATTTTCGGCAGATTGTCGGCAAGCCGGATAACGTTCCCATCGTCGGCATGCTGTTCATTGTTGCCTTCTTCACCTGGATTTACTTCACGCGGGCCAACGATAACGACAGGCGGATTGCCGAAGGGCGCCCGCTGTTCGAGCAGGAAGACAACGAGAAGGTGCTCGTGTGGCCCGACCTCGTCTACGCCGAGTTGATCTGCATGGTGCTAATTACAGTCGTTCTGGTGGCGTGGGGCATCGTGCTGGAAGCACCACTGGAAGAGGCGGCCAACGCCGCCAAAACCCCTAACCCATCGAAGGCTCCCTGGTACTTCCTGGGACTGCAGGAGATGTTGGTTTATTACGATCCCTGGTTGGCGGGCGTCGTTTTTCCGAGTGTGATTCTGGTCGGCCTGATGGCCATTCCCTACATCGACTTCAACAAAAAAGGGAATGGATATTACACGTTCAACGACCGCAAGTTTTCGGTCATTACGTTCCTGTTCGGTTTTCTGCCGCTCTGGGTGGCGATGATCATATTGGGTACGTTCTTGCGTGGCCCCAACTGGAACTTCTTCGGAATTTTCGAGTACTGGGATCCGCACAAGCTGGCCGTGTTGGATAACGTCAACTTGTCCGATTTGTTCTGGACATCCATGCTCGGCCAGGCATTGCCCGGCAACATGTTGCTCCGCGAACTTCCCGGAATTTTGTTGGTGCTTGGCTATTTTGCGATTCTGCCCGGTTTGATGGCGGCGACCGTATTCCGCAAGTTTTTCCATCGAATGGGTTTCATTCGATTTGTGGTGTTCTCCAATCTGGTACTGCTGATGGTGGCGTTGCCGCTGAAGATGGTGCTGCGGTGGACGTTCAACCTCAAATACATCGTCGCGATCCCAGAGTACTTCTTTAATATTTGAACGATCCCACAGGCCGCAGCCTGTGGGCTTTGTGAAGTTTGCATCCCTCAATTTGGCTGTAAGTCGGACACATGCCTGCAAGCGAAAAATACTCGCGCAATTTGAAAACGACCCACATCGTCTTCGCCCTCAGCAGCTTTGCGCTGCTCGCGGTGACGTTCTGGATGATGGCCGACGACTATTCATCGGAATGGCGAGGCCACCAGCAAAGGGTCGATAAGCTGAACTACCTCAAGCTGCAGGCGGGCCTCGATGATGTGGCAACTGATGGCTATAACGCAGACTTGGCCAAGCTGATCGGCCAGATTGCGGATGCCGTCGAAGGCGTCGATGCGAAAGAGGACATCGTTCAGCAGCATGAAAAAGAGATCGCCGCCTTGGCACTGACACACAAGGGTGCCGAAGGCAAGGCGCGCAGTCGGCGTGCCCAGCGCGACGTTTCACGAGCGAATTACGATCTTGGCGTTCGCGACGAATTGTCGGCGGAGACGCTGGCGGGCCTGTTCGACAAGTTCACCGCCGACCAGGAAGCCGTTAATCGCTTGGAGAAGAATGCCGAAAAGAGCAAGCAGGATCTTGATACAGCAAAAGACGGCCTGAACGACATCAGAAAAGGCGTCGAGGAACTAAAAGCTGAACTGGCCAATTTGCAGTCACGCGAAATGCAGATCAAAGAGGCAATGGCCGCCATCGTGCCGGAATATGGCTATCAGCGGGCCAAGCGTGGCATGCTCGACTGGCCGATTTTTGACGGCTTCAGCAACGTTCACAGGATTCAGCTCGATTGGCTGCCCGAACTGACGATTACAAATGGAATGGCGAAGACGGCTCGGTTCGACCGCTGCCGCACCTGTCATATCAGCATCGATCGTGTCGAGGCAGGCAACCTGCCGATGTTTCCGCACGGCAAGGTCGATTCGGAAGACCTGCAGGATTGGGTGGACGCCAACAAGTTCCCGCACCCCTACGCCACACATCCGCGGCCGGACCTGTATCTCACCGCCGCCAGCCCGCACCCCGTGCAAACCTTCGGCTGCACCATTTGTCACGACGGTCAGGGGTCGGCCACCAACTTTAACAACGCCCAGCATGGACCGAACAATCCGCACCAGGAAGAGGAGTGGGAAAAAGAATTTCACCACCACTACAACCACTTCTGGGAATACCCGATGTTGCCCAAGCGCTTTCAGGAGGCATCCTGCCTGAAGTGCCACCACGACGTGGTTGAGTTGGGCGTGAACCCCAAGTTTGGGCCAAGTGCGCCAAAACTGTATCGCGGTTTCCAGTTACTTCAGAAGTACGGCTGTTTCGGTTGCCACGAGATTCACGGCTTCAACGGCGAAGAGGCCATCGGCCCCGATCTGCGATTGGAACCGAACTACAACTCCGCCGCCCTCGAATTGTTGAATGAACTCTCCGAAGACAAAGGCGACGCGAAAGCGGTCAAAGAGGTCCGTCAGTTGGCCGGCAAAGTGGCCAAGGCACCGGTCGATTCGGCCGAGTCGCGAGCACGCCTCTTTACATTGCTGGTTGCCGACAGTGAATCGCCCAGTCCATTGCTTTCGGCCGACGTTCACCGTTTGGCCGATTCGTTCAAGGACGTGACGGTCCCCGGACGATATCGCAAAGTGGGGCCGTCGCTGCGGTACATTGCAAAAAAGACGACCCCCGCATGGATCGAATACTGGACCGAAGAACCGAAGCGGTTCCGTCCTTCGACACGCATGCCGCAGTTTTTCGGCAACACAAATCAGCAAGACGCTCATGCTGCCGCGCTCATGCCGGTGGAGTTGACGGCCATCGCACAGTACCTGACTGACAAGTCGCAGCCGTTTGAGTTGGATTCCCCCGACCCAGCGTATCAACCGGACGGCAAACGCGGCAAGGAATTGTTTTCGCGACAAGGCTGTCTGGCCTGCCACAAGCACAAAGACTTCCCCGACTTCAATGCCGAGGATTTCCCCGAAATTAACGCCGACTTCGGCCCCGACCTGTCCAAAGTGCACGCGAAGTTGCAAGCGGGGCAGAAAGGATTTGGCTGGTTGTATTCCTGGTTACGCGATCCCAAGCGTTATCATCCGCGAACGAAAATGCCCAATCTGTTCCTCACTCCGCGAAAGGTGGGTGAAGAGACCGTCGATCCGGCGGCCGATATCGCAACCTACCTACTGGAGGGTGGCCCCGTCGAATACAAGCGGTATGTCGCGACGCCCTACCTTGGCCTGGATGTCGAAGATTCCGCCGAAGGCAGCACCGGCGTTCGCGTGACTCGCGTTATGCCGCTGAGTCCGGCATCGCGCACAATCGATAAGGACGAGAAACCGGCGGCACTGCGGTTTGGCGACGTAATCCGCAAGATCCAGGGCAAAGCGGTCAACTCTGCTAAGGACTTGGAGTCTCTGACCGCGGGCCGCGTTTCGCTCGAAGTTGTTCGCAACGGTGTTGTCAGCCAGCGTAGCGCTGTCGTTGCCGACCCGCTCGACGACATGGTGCGGCTGTTTCTGACCAAGGCAATCGGCATCCAGCCGGCAGAAGACTTCCTGAAAACGAAAAAGTACCCCCCCGGCGCTGCAGCGAACATCAAGGGCGACGAAATCGAATTGCTTTTGCCCGAGGGCGTCGAAAAATCCGAAAATCTGACGAACAACCAGTGGCAGCAAATGAAGCTGAACTATGTCGGACGGCGGACAATTTCCCGCTACGGCTGCTACGGTTGCCACGACATTCCCGGCTTCGAGGGAGCACGGCCCATTGGCACCACGCTGCAGGACTGGGGCCGAAAAGACACCTCAAAACTCGCGTTGGAGCATATCGCAGAGTACTTGCACCATCACGGCGAGCCGGACGGTTCCAGTACACACGACCGCGTGGATCGGGCACTCAAGAGCGCAAAGGCCGGCGGCCTCAAGGCAGAAGAGTTTGCCTCGGCGGAAGCAGAAGATCGGGAGATGTCGGCCGCATCATTGTACACCGGCCTGCAGCATCACCGCCGCGAAGGCTTTCTGTGGCAGAAGCTGCGTCAGCCGCGCAGTTATGACTATCGCAAGATTGAAACCAAAGGCTATGAAGAACGGCTGAGAATGCCGAAGTTCCCGTTCAACGAAGAACAAATCGAGGCGATCTCAACCTTCGTGTTGGGTCTGGTTGCCGAGCCACCGGCCGAACAATACGTCTATCAACCCACCGGCGCAGCACGGGCAAGAATCGACGGCGAGTTCCTGCTGGAGAAATACAACTGCACCGGCTGCCACATGCTGGAACTGCCGCAGGCATCGTACGCGCTGGCATTGCCAGACAGCCCACATCCGTTGGGCAATTTGATTGGCAACTCGGCCGACGAGATTGCCGAGTGGTTTGTCGTGCATCGAAAGTCGTTGAACGCCGCCCCGGAACGGGGGCCGATCAATCTCGAGTCGTTTTCTGAATTCGCTAATGTTTCTGAGTGGATTATTAGAGAAGCAAAGGCAATCAAGGCGGAATTTGAGCGAGTTGAGAAGGCGAACGAGGGGAAAGAGAAGGGCAAAGACAAGCTTGAGGAATTCGGCATTGAGAGGGTGTTTCGAGATGCTCCTCTACGCGTCCGATTCGCATTTCGGATGGCTGGATCGGAAAGCGTAATCGAACAGCTCGAATCCGCCGGAGTCTACACTGACGAACCCGCGTCGGAAGAGGCTGCGAAAAAGCAACTCCGGCAGCAGCAAGATGCGATCGCAAAATGGCTGTCGGGACAGAAGTTGGTGGCAATTCTCGATGACGTACAACTGATGGATGATCTACACGCGCCGCTGGCAGAAATTATTCAGCTAACAGACGACCCCAGTGTAACCGACACCAACAAGGCTGGGCTGAAGAGGCTTCAGGACAGTGTGCGGGCCTGGATGGCCGAACATCCGCAGTACATGCTGGCGGCCGACCTGAAACCGCTCCAGGGAGAATTCTCCGAGGGCATTGAAAACCTGCTCGCCTTGAAGCCACCGGTCAGCGGCGAAACAGGAATGTTTCGTGAAGGTGGAGAGCCGATCGTGCGGTTCCACGGCCTGTTGAATGTCCATCTGGAAGAGGAGTATCCGGAAGACGAAATCTTTGCCTATCAGCTCTGGGATACGTTGAATGTCGGCGGCCGGATTCTGCTGCCCAGCCGCAACATGTCGTTCAACGGTTTAGAGATCGATCGCGATTCGATGCGGCCTGCCCGTGGCGGAGCCTATGCCGAGTGGCTGGTCGAACGGCTGGCATCTGTCCGCACGGGCAAGTCGAAGGGCGACCGCGCCTGGGCCTGGACCATGTCTCCCCCGCCGCTGTACCTGGAAGGCGCCAAAGTGCAGACGCCGTGGTTGTACAAGTTTCTGAAGAACCCGTATGTCATTCGACACGAAACCGTGCTGCGAATGCCGCGGTTCAATCTGGACGACGCCGAAGCGCGGGCATTGGCGAATTACTTTTCGGCCGTCGATGACAGCGAGTTTCCATATCAGAATATTCCGCAGCGCGAGCCGGCCTATCTCGGGCGAAAGAATAGAGATTTGGCGGCGGATCTGCCGGACGATTCGGACTATCTGGCGGAGTCGTGGAAGCTGTTGAATGCCAACGCCTGCATTGGTTGCCATTCTGTGGGCGGCAAACCATTTGCAGCTGGCCCCGACCCGAACAAGGTAACCCACGGACCGGACCTGAACCGTGTCCACGAGCGGTTGCGTCCCAATTGGTTGGCGGTGTGGACGTCGAAGCCGATGTGGATCACCCCTTACACCAAGATGATTGTCCCCAAGGCCGAACCGTCGCTGTTCGATGGGAATGGGCCGATTCAGAGCGAAGCGCTTCGCGATGCGTTATTGAACTATCCGCTGTTGCTGGAACGCGACGGTGCAATCTTTTACGACCCCACAACGGGAACCGTCAAACCGGCAGCGGTCGCTGCGCCGGCTGAGTAGTACGGGAGAATTGATCGATGAAACATTCTAAATTGTATTCACTGCTTGTTATGTCCGCCTTGTTGCTGGGGTTCGCATCCGGCTGTGGCGGCGGCGCGTCTGACGTGCCCACTATCACCGTCAAACCGGCCGAGAAAGAGGCTGCTCCTTCGGCGGACGACACGCCAGTGGGCGACGACACGCCAAGCAACGGCGGATCGAAGGATGGTTTTGGCACGTTCGAGGGCCGCGTCGTCATTCAGGGAACCGCGTCCCCTCGGCCGGCATTGGTGCTGAAGGGAAAAGCCGCGCGTGACCCGGCGGTCTGTGCGGCGACGGCCAACATTCCCGACGAGAGCTTACTGGTGTCTGAAGACGATGGATTGGCTAACGTCTTTATCTATCTGAAGAAAGCTCCCAAGAACGGCAAGGACAGCCTCGGAATTGAGGCGGAGCAAGCGTTGGAACTCGATCAGAAAGGTTGTATTTTCAAGCCGCATGCGATGGTCGTTCGCACAGGAGAGGTGATCATCGTCAGGAACAGCGATCCCAAACCGCACAACATCAAAACGAAACCGGCTCTCGGGCAGCCGTTCGAAGCAACGCTGAACCAGGGACAGACGGGGGAGTTGGTCTTCGATCGATCTGAACCGGTGCCGGTTGGCGCGGAATGCAATTACCACACCTGGATGAGGGCGTACCAGTTGCCGCTGGATCACCCCTATGGTGTCGTCACCAAAGCCGATGGCAGCTTCACGATTCCCAACCTGCCGGTGGGCACTCATCAATTTGTCATCTGGCACGAACGCAGCACCAGGCCGCTTTTCACGCGGTTCACGGTGAAGATCAAAAGCGACGGCGAAGTCGTTGAAGAGACCATTGAAGTCGAGGCAGCGAAGCTCACGGACGTGGGCGGAGCCAGAACAAAAACTATCAAACTGTCGCTTAATCGTTGACGGCGGCCGTCATCCGGCGACAGACGCGACTGTTGGTTGCCACGTCGGAAATCAGAAATCCTGAGCTTGTCAATTGTTTTTTTGGGCGGAGAATCTCCCCGTGAGAGTCCTGCAGCTACTCATTCTGACTCTGGTGTTTGCAGCCTGCCTGCTGGGCTGCAATCGGCCGGAATCGACGTTCGTCTACAACACGAAGACCGAAGAACTGACCCGCGATGTGGGTTCGGTGGTGAAGGAACGTCTGGACGGAGACTTCGGCAGTCCTAAGAATTCCGTTGCGTGGCTGCGAATGCCCATCGATTACGGCACCTTCAAGGGCGAGGTGGTTGAAGTCGATAAAGACGCGTCGTCCGTCTACCAGTTTCGCGTTGCGTTCGGATCGAACGATGACAAGGAAACCGGAGATGAAGAAGAAGACGCCGAAACATCACCGACACCCGGCGAAATGAACTTGGCCGGGCTGGCAATCATCTGGAAAAGCGGTGACTACGAAGGCGGTTCCCAGATTGACGGGGGAAAGCGCGACGGAGAAAAGATGGCGACATTGCAGGTGGCCGCCTGGAGCAAGGATGAAGAGAACGACGAAGAGGGGGTGTTGTCGCTTCGCCAGAAAATGGATCCTCCGCCTTCTGTTGGCGACACCTTTGAGATCGTCGGACACAAGTTGTCCTTTGGCAGGCAGCTCTACGCCGCGCATTGTCAGCATTGTCATGGAACGAGTGGCGACGGTGCCGGACCGACCGCAGAGTATTTGAATCCGCGTCCTCGCGATTACCGGCCGGGCAAGTTTAAATTTCAATCGACATTAAAAACGAACCGCCCCACCGACGGTGATCTGCAGCGAATTATCACAAAGGGAATTCCCGGGACATACATGCCTTCGTTCCTGTTGCTCGAAGACGACGAGCTGGATTCAATCATTCAGTATGTCAAATGGTTATCGATGCGCGGCGAATATGAAATCAAATTGGTAAGCCAGTTGTACTTCGATTACGAACAAGTGGTGTTCGACGAAGCGGTCGAGAGCGCTTTGAAAGACGGCTTGGAAGAATTTGAAGATGGCACGAGGGACGAAGAACCGACAAAGGGATCCATTCGAGACGAATTGGTCGCAACCGCAAATGCCGACCTACCCGACATTGCCGAGCAGGAATCGAACGTGCTGGCGGATGCTTGGAATAAGGAGAAGTTGGAGTCGGCCGTCGTTGTTCCCTTGGTAGCTCGCACTCCGGACACCGCAGAATCGCGGGCCAGAGGGCGTGTGTTGTACGTGCAAAACTGCTCAGCCTGTCACGGTGCAACCGGACGCGGCGACGGCGAGCAAGTCAACGCCTACATGGTCAACGATCAGACGCGGGAGAAATATCCCGTACCGGGCCTGTTCGATGACTGGGGCCAATCGATCAAGCCTCGCAATTTGACGCGGGGTATTTATCGGGGTGGTCGCCGTCCGGTCGATCTGTTTCGCCGCGTCTTTGAAGGCATTAACGGGACGCCGATGCCCCCCTTCAAAGGCAAGTTCAACAACGACAAGAAGATTAACGACGCCCGCACCTGGGATCTTGTGAACTACATCTATCACATTCCATTTGAAACGCGCGGGAAGTCGGCAGGCGACTCCGCGACTAAGCACGGGCGCACGGCGGCGTCCACTCCTTCAACCCGATGATGAAGATTCGGCCCACCGCAATGACACGCTGGGCTTGCCGACGGTGTTTACGCTGGCGGCGATCTGGAGAATTTTGAAATGCGTTACTTCTGGGCAGCATTTTTTATGTTCTGGCCGATCGTGGCGATCGTGTTCTTCGCGATCTCACCGGCCATGAACTGGTGGTTTCCTGGCGCGGGAGATCCCGACAGTTTGACCAAAGGGCAGTCGATGACGCCGTTGGGCGTGGACATCGACAACCTGTTCTATCTGATTCTGATCATTACCAGCGTCGTGTTCGTCCTGACTCACATCGCACTGGGTTACGTGCTGTTTCGCGGGGCACGCGACGAAGGCAAGAAAGCACTCTTCTCGCACGGCAGCCATGCCCTCGAAGTGATGTGGACCATCGTTCCCACCGGAATTCTGATTTTCATCTCGCTGTATCAACTCGACGTCTGGAGAAAGTTCCGAGTGATCAGCAGTTTTCCAGAGGCGGCGGTCGAAGCACCGGTGGCTGAAGTGACGGCGCGGCAGTTCGAATGGAGAATTCGTTACCCTGCGCCCGGCAAGAAGCTGCAACTGAAACCTCAACCCGACGATTTATACACCGTCAACGACTTGCATGTGCCAACCAATCGACCGGTCATGATTCAACTACGTTCGGAGGACGTGCAGCACTCGTTCTTTGCACCGCATCTCCGAGTCAAACAGGATGCCGTGCCAGGCCAAGTCATACCGATCTGGTTCGAAGTGACGCAGGCTGGCCATTACCCGCTCACGTGTGCCGAGTTGTGTGGTTGGGGGCATTACAAAATGAAGGCCCGCATTGTCGCCGAGCCGCAATCACAGTTCGGAAAGTATCTGCATGATCTCCAACACGAGCAGAACGACGACGGAGTGCAGGACAAAAAGAGCGACGATGCAGAGGATGAGTAATTGAACTTGCAGCACGAAATCCGAAATTCGGTTTTCGATTTTGAAACCAAGGCTTTGTCATGAGTACGATTAATCCCGCTTCCACGCCCGAGGCCCTGGCGCATGCAGTCCACGGCGAAGCGGCACATCACGAAGTCGGCTTCGTGCGGAAGTACCTTTTTTCGACCGATCACAAAATGATCGGCGTCCAGTTTCTCATCACCACGCTGCTCATGCTGATGGTTGGCGGGGCATTGGCGCTGTGTGTGCGGTGGCAGTTGGCCTATCCGTGGGATCGGATGCCGATCGTCGGCGATCTGTTATTTCCCCAGCAAGGCGGACAGATTTCACCCGAGTTTTACACCATGCTCTTCACCATGCACGCCACGGTGATGATCTTTCTGGTGATCATTCCCGTGCTGGCTGGTGCGTTCGGCAACTTCTGCATCCCGCTGATGATCGGTGCGGACGACATGGCCTTCCCCACGCTGAACATGCTCAGCTACTGGTTTATGTGGCCGGCAATTGCCTGTTTTGGGCTGAGTTTTTTGGAGGTATTCGGCGGCGGACCGGCTGCCGGCTGGACATCCTATCCGCTACTGGCTGACTTGCCTCAGGCGGCACCCGGTTCCGGCTGGTCACAGAACTTCTGGTTGCTCGGCGTTACGTTCGTCGGCTTCTCGTCAATGATGGGTTCGATCAATTATCTGACGACCATTATCAACATGCGCGCCCCCGGCATGACGCTGTTCCGCATGCCAATGACCATCTGGGCGATGTTCATTACCGCCATTCTTCAGGCCTTTGCTCTTCCGGTCCTCACGGCGGCTGGCTTCATGCAGGTGGGCGATCGCATGTTCGGCACGGTGTTTTTCATTCCGTCCGGCATCGTGGTCAATAATGCCGCCCCGACCATCGGCGGCGGACAGCCGCTGTTGTGGCAGCACTTGTTCTGGTTCTATTCGCATCCGGCGGTGTACATCATGCTGCTGCCGGCAATGGGCATGGTCTCCGACATGCTATCGACGATGTGCCGCAAGCCGTTGTTCGGTTACAAGCCGATGGTTTACGCCATTGCCGCAATTGCCGGCCTGGGCTTCATCGTCTGGGGACACCACATGTTTACCAGCGGCATGAATCCCGCTCTGGGCATGACCTTCATGATCTCGACAATGATGATCGCGCTGCCTTCGGCCATTAAAACGTTCAACTGGATCGGGACAATCTGGGGAGGCAACATTCGGTTCAACACGGTGTTCCTCAACTGTGTTGCCTTCGTGTCGATGTTTATCGTCGGCGGGTTGTCGGGCATTTTTATGGCAGCCGTGCCGGTCGATATCTACTTCCACGACACCTACTTCATCGTCGCCCTCTTCCACTACATCTTGTTTGGATCGACGTTGTTCGGTGTGTTCGGCGCCATTGTGTACTGGTTCCCCAAAATGTTCGGCCGCATGATGAACGAGAAGCTGGGCAAGCTTCACTTCGTGCTGACGTTCATCGGCTTCAACGGCACGTTTTTCCCCATGCACATGCTCGGCATCGGCGGCATGCCCCGCCGTTATGCCGACCCGTATTTGCATCCATACCTGCATCACCTGCAGCCCATGAATCAAATTATGACGTGGTTTGCGATTCTGATGGGTGTTGCGCAGTTCATCCTGCTGGCCAACTTCTTCTACAGCATGTTCTTCGGTGAGAAGTGTGGACGCAATCCGTGGGGTGCCAACAGTCTGGAATGGTCGGCTCCGTCACCGCCGCCGCACGGCAACTTCGACGTACCCCCGGTGGTTTATCGCGGACCGTACGAATTTTCGAGCCCGTTGTCGGGTGATAAAGATTTCCTGCCGCAAACCGAACCACCGCCGCTGGCTAATACCGAGGAAGACGAGCCGCCCGACCCAGACGAAACTGCATAATTCGCGTTCAATCAAAGCACTCTTCAAGAATAATCCATGCGACGGCTGACGTGAGTTGGCTATTGACGATCATTATGTCCACAACAACGTACCAACCCGCCGTTCATCGTTTCGCTGTGGCGACTGCCTGCGTGGCGTTGCTGCCGATTACGATTGGTGCGCTGGTGACGACGATGAACTGGGGCATGGCATTTCTCGATTGGCCGTCGTCCGACGGGCAAAACATGCTGTTGTATCCGTGGTTACGGGCGACAACCGACAAGTTCGCCGAGCACGGCCATCGGTTGGGCGGCATGTTGATCGGCATCGTCAGTGCCGCGATGATGATCGTCGCCTGGATAAAAGAACGTCGCCTGTGGGTTCGTGTGTTGGCGACGGTCATTCCGTTTTGTGTGCTGGCCCAGGGAATTCTCGGCGGCATGCGCGTGCTGGCCAACGACCCACGCATGGCAATGTTCCACGGGGCATTTGCTGCCGTTGTTTTCACGCTGATGGCAGCGCTCTCGCTTTTTACCGGCCGACGCTGGATCGATGCTCCCATTAACGATCGCGATGCCGAAGTCGACTGGCTGAAACCGTTTGCGATCGCAGCGCCACTCGTGCTGGCAATTCAGTATCTGCTGGGCGGGACGCTACGTCATCTCGGCATCAGTTTATACGAACACATCGGACTGGCCGTGCTGGTGTTTCTGGTGGTGATCGCCGCGGCCGTGGGGGCGTTCATGAGTCGCGCGGGCCAGTTGCGACGCTTCGCGTGGTGGCTGCCTCTGTTGGTTGGGCTGCAGGTTGTGTTGGGACTTGGCGCGTTCGCCACAAAATATGGTTATGCCCCCATGGATTACGTGGCCGTTCAACGATCCACCCAGCAGATCCTGCTCAGGACATCACACACACTCGTCGGCATGCTGTTGTTAACGACGGCAACACTGTTTGCGTTGTCAGTCTATCGGTTGGCAGCCTGCGGGAAGAATGATGCGGCCGGAAGTTGCCTGTCGGCCGGCACCATGCGGGTTGAAGGGGGTGCCTCGTGAGTGCCGCCGGATCAACCACATCTCGACCGCGAACCGACGGCATTGCTGCCGCGTTCTGGAACGCCGCCATCGTGCGTGCGGTCGATTACACAGCCATCGCCAAGCCGCGCATTTCGCTTATGGTGCTGGTCACCGTTGCCATTGGATATGTGCTCGGGTCGGCGGGAAGCTGGAATCCCTATCCGCTGCTGCATGCCATGTTGGGAATTGCGTTGGTCGCGACGGGATCGAGCGCTTTGAATCAGTGGCTCGAACGCCACACCGATGCCCGCATGAACCGCACGGCCGACCGACCGCTGCCGACCGGCCGTCTGTCTTCGGGCGAGGTGTTCGCCTTCGGGTTGACGGCGGGCATTGTCGGCACGTTGTATCTGGCGGTGCAGGTGAACTGGATCACCGCGCTGTTAACGGCTCTGACGCTGATCATTTACGTGACTGCATACACTCCGTTGAAACGCGTGACCGCGTTTTGCACGGCGATTGGCGCCATCTCCGGGGCATTGCCTCCTGTGCTTGGCTGGGCGGCGGCATCTGGAAAATTGGATGCTGGTGCGTGGATTCTGTTCGGCGTGTTGTTCTTGTGGCAGTTCCCGCATTTCCTGGCAATTGCCTGGATTTACCGCGACGACTATGCACGGGCCGATTTGAAGATGCTGCCCTCCGGTCCGCGTTCGGCACAACTCACCGGACAGCAGATGGTTGCCTATGCGTTGGTGCTGTTGCCCGTGAGTTTGCTACCGAGCCAATTTGCGCTGGCCGGAACAAGTTACTTCTTGGCAGCGGTGGTATTGGGTGTGGGATATCTGGCGTGTTCGATCCGTTTTGCGGTCTCGCCCAGCGATCAAACCGCCCGCGGCCTGTTGCTCTCTTCGTTGTTGTATCTGCCGTTATTGTTGTTGTCGTTATTGTGGGATCATCTGCAATTGTTGCAATGAGTCGATTGCTTCCTGTTGGCTCTCGACTCTAGTCTCTTGACCCTCGACTCTTAGTCACCGACCGGTTTTTGAAATGTCACACGAATCACCCGCTCCGGCCCTGAAAATGGGACTGCCCATTCCCAACTCGAAACTGGGAATGTGGCTGTTTCTGGGTACGGAAATCATGTTCTTCACCGCCTTCATCGGCGCTTATTTGGTGCTACGCATCGGCTCGCCCGGTTGGCCAGACGACCCCAAAGACACCCACATTCACGTCTGGGCTGGCGGTTTAAATACGTTTGTGCTGATTACGTCCAGCTTTTTTGTCGTCGTTGCCCACGAAGCAATGGGGGTGAAGAATTTTAAGAAGGCGTGGAATTTTCTAGGTTTTACGTTTCTGCTCTCCTGCGGGTTTCTGGGAATTAAGAGCTACGAGTACTACGGCAAAATCAGCCACGATATTCTGCCCAGCCACATTGCCGAAAACGACGAGCAGGCGATCAACAAAGTCACCGACGAAATGGAAGACGTCGTCAAAGCGGAAATGACGCGGCATGGCTTGAAAGGAACAGCGTTAGAAGACAAGCGAACTGCCCTACAGGCGGCGATTGGCGAGCAGAAGGGTGAAACATTATTGCAACTGCACGCATTGGATGCATTTGACGGAAAATTTGTCAAACTGAAGCGGCATACCCGCGAAAACGTTTCGCTGTCGATTGCCGCGGTGGATGGCAAGTTCGACCGAACGGCATTGCCTGCCGGCGCAAGGCTCCCCTCACTCACACTTCACGAGGTCGAGGTGTATGTGGCGGACCAGAAAAACGACCCGCAACTCAAACCACTCATGTCGAGTGTCCACAATCCGCATCCCATTCCGTACGGCAACCTGTTTGCATCGACGTATTTCCTGATGACCGGGTTTCACGCGTTGCACGTTGTCATTGGCATGATCCTGTTTGGCATGGTGCTGATGCAGGGGTCGAAACTGGATTCTGGCTGGTCCGATTGGGTTGAGAACAGTGGGCTGTACTGGCACTTCGTCGATCTTGTCTGGATTTTCCTGTTCCCACTTCTTTACATCATCTGACATCAGGCCCACGCACTACGTCGCGTGGGAACGAATGAATAATGGAGCGAAATACAATGTCGGACGAACATGCCGGCCACCATCACGTCAACTATTTTATCATCTTCGGCATCCTCTGCTTCTGCACTTTGATGTCGGTCGTGTTCGACGTCGTCGAAATTGAGAACAAAATCGTACTCGTCATTCTGGTGATGGGTGTTGCGGTTGCCAAGGCGCTGTTTGTGATGACGTATTTCATGCACCTGAAGTTCGAGGGGAACTGGAAGTTCGTGCTGCTTGCACCAACCTGTGCATTGGCGATGGGGCTTCCGCTGGCGTTGCTGCCCGATGTTGGCGTGCATTACTACACACAGGATGTCCCACAGATGCACGATACGGTCACTAAACACGGTGAGAAAACGGCGCACGCTGAAGAAGTGGGCGAGTCGCCGAAGACTCCGGAAAAGAAACACTAAACTCGCGGCAGCCCGCCACGAAAGCCTGGGTTTGCTGGATCATTGGGCTCTCGTTTGCGCCGTGGGTTGTACGAATGCAAAACGCGATCGAAGTGCGTGGGCTGATTCATCATTACGGCAACCACCGGGCGTTGGCCGGTGTCGGCTTTCGGGTTCCGCCCGGTGAAATCTTCGGCCTGTTGGGTCCGAACGGCGGCGGCAAGACGACGCTGTTCCGGTTGCTGTCCACATTGTTGCCCGTGCAGGAAGGCGAAGTCAGCGTACTCGGTCTGAATGTTGGCAATCAGCAGGCGGAAGTCCGCCGCCGGATCGGTGTCACGTTCCAATCGCCGAGCCTCGACGCCAAATTGACGGTGCTGGAAAACCTCCGTCATCAGGGGCATTTGTATGGTCTTTCCGGCAGCGAATTGCGAACGCGGATTGAACGTTTACTCGAACGGTTGGGACTGACCGACCGGCAGCGCGATCGTGTGGAGTCGTTGTCGGGCGGGTTGAAGCGACGGGTTGAAATTGCCAAGGGGCTGCTGCACGATCCGGCCTTGCTGTTGTTGGACGAGCCGAGTACCGGGCTGGATCCCGGCGCACGACACGATTTGTGGCGTTATCTGAAGCAACTTCAAAGTGAAGCCAACGTAACGGTGCTGGTGACGACGCACCTGATGGAAGAAGCCGACCGCTGTGACAGGCTGGGCATTCTCGATGTGGGCGAGTTGGTCGCGATCGGGACGCCGGACGAATTGCGGGCCGAAGTGGGTGGTGATTGCTTGACGATACACTGTGAAAACCCGGAGGAACTGGCAAGCCGCATTGCCACAGAATTCGATGTGACGGCCAAGTTACTCGGCGGGACACTTCGCATCGAACGGGAGCGCGGTCACGAGTTGCTCGGCAAACTCATCGAGCGGTTTCCGGATGAGATCACGTCGATATCGCTCGGCAAGCCGACGCTGGAAGACGCGTTCATTGCACGAACGGGACATCAGTTTTGGGATGAGGAAATTGTGACGGACACGGCCCGCAAGCGGGACGGCTAAATGATTTGAATTGATTAAATAAAACCGCCGGGCCGCGTCCCGGCGGAACTTTCCAATCGCCCTATGAATACCACCACTCAAAACACCATGCCATCATCATCCTTCTGGCTACCGGTCTGGACGCTGGCGGTGCGGGAATTGGTGCGGTTTTTTCGTCAGCGGACGCGGGTGGTGGGTGCGTTGGGCCAACCGATCATTTTCTGGATTCTGTTCGGTGCGGGGCTGCATGGATCGTTCAAGCCGCCCGCCTGGGCTCCCGAAGAAATGAGGTACCAGGAGTATTTCTTTCCCGGTGTGACGGTATTGATAGTGCTGTTTACGGCAATTTTCTCCACGATTTCGATCATCGAAGACCGCCGCGAGGGATTCTTGCAGGGCGTACTCGTCTCGCCGGCATCGCGGACGGCGCTGGTGTTGGGCAAACTGTGCGGCGGGACGGCGCTGGCGGTCATGCAGGCGGGTTTATTTTTGATCATCGGCCCGGTGCTGACCTACGTCGGCTTGGTGCCTACAATGAATTACGAAGTTTCGGCGTTGGGAGTGCTGGCGTCGGTCGGTTTTCTAACACTGCTGGCCTTCGCGCTAACGGGGTTGGGATACGCAATAGCGTGGCCAATGGATTCGACACAGGGATACCATGCCGTTATGAGCGTGGTGTTGCTGCCGATGTGGTTACTGTCGGGCGCGTTTTTTCCCGGCGGCGAAAGCGGCTGGCTGAGCGTCGTCGTTCGGTTGAACCCGCTGACGTACGGCGTGGCCGGTTTGCGGCGATTGATGGATGCGCGGCTGGTTTCGGAAGCCGCCGGTCTGCCGTCGCTGGCGATGTGCTTGGCGGTGACCGGTTTGTTTTGTGTGGTCAGCGTGGGAGTTTCGGTGTATCTCACCGGACGGCAATCCTCGCAGGATGCCCGGTGATTGTTTCCGACGGGATGTGATCCGTCGGCTTTGATGTCATGCTAAGAGAATGATTTGATGGCAACACAGGAAACGAAAACGGTTGAACATAACGATCCGGCTCGAATTCTGATTCGATTGTCGGCCGTGCTCACAGTGATTATGGCGGTGGCAGCCGGCGTTCTGATTTGGCGTTCACAGAATGATGCCCCGAAACCAGTTGGCGAAAGCGACAGTTCCGTGACGACGACGGACGGCGACATGCCGGCGTATTCGTTCAAGGTGAACCCGCCGGGAACGAAGCCATCAACCGGCATGGCCGACGTTGTTGCGAACTTTGAATTGACCGAACGCAGCGGTCGCAAGGTGACCAACAAGGACCTGCTGGGCAAACCGTGGGCGGTCTGCTTCGTCTTCACAAATTGTGCCGGCCCCTGTCCGCGCGTGACGGGACAGATGAAGCTGTTGCAAGATCGGTTCGTGGGCAAGCCCGTACGGCTGGTTACAATAACGGTCGATCCAAAACGGGACACGGCGGAACGTTTGGCGAACTACGCCGACAATTTTGGTGCCGACGAACAGCAATGGCTGTTTCTGACCGGCGATCAAAATGTGATTTATCCGTTGATCGGAAATAGCTTCGGGCTGACCGTTCACGAAGAGACCGGCCCAATGCGCAAAAAAGGTTGGGAAATTACCCACTCGACGCGCGTCGTGCATGTCGATGCCGCCGGTCAAATTCGTGGGAAGTACGACGCGGGGAATGACGCGGAGATGGCCGAGTTGGCTCGCGAGTTGCAAAAGGAAATTGAAGATTTGCCGGAGGACACATCGATAAAACCCACCGCGGGCGAAACTGAATCTCCCATCGAGGCACCGATTCCGACTGCCGTTCCCGATCAAACTTCGAACAGCGAGGGAACATAGCGTGGAGGTTCCCGCATGGGTTACGGCGCTGCCCGCCGTGAACGCCGGACTGAACGGATTATCGACGCTGCTGTTGATTGGCGGATTCGCGCTTATTCGCAGTGGCCGACGGATGGCGCACCAGCGGACCATGTTGACGGCATTCGGCGTTTCGGTGGTGTTCCTCGTCTGCTATCTCGTTTATCACGCGGCCTTAACGCACTACACCGGCAGCGGTTCCCACAAATTCCAGGGGACCGGCCCCATCCGACCGATCTACTTGACGATTCTGTTCAGCCATATTGTGTTGGCGGCAGCCGTTCCGATTCTGGCGGCAATCACCATTTACCGTGGGCTGAAATCACAGTGGGAACGACATCGAAGGATCGCAAAGGTGACGTTTCCAATTTGGCTTTACGTATCTGTCACGGGTGTTATCATTTATGCAATGCTGTACCATTGGCCGACGCCTTGATGTCGTCTGATCAAGCTTTTTCGAGACTTTGAACCTCGGCAGCAGTTCTTCTATCAGTGGGTGAAAACGTGCGACGTTTGATGTTGATCGCCATTTGTTTTTTTGGTCTGTTGTCGGCTCCTGCGGCGATGGACAGTGCGATAGCGTGCCCGATGTGTCAAGCTGCCAAGGACAGCGCCGGCGACCATGTCGCGCGAGCCTACATGTACAGCATTCTTTTTATGCTGGCGATGCCGGCCACCGTGTTGACGGGATTCAGCATTGGATTCTACCGGTTGTCGAAGAAGCCACACGGCCCGGTTGATCCAAACGAAATCGACGCAAGCCGTTAGTCTGACGTCGCTCGTGAATTCTCGGATTCTTTGCGCAACGGGACTGCGAAACCGCAAGCGATGCGCGCCGCGATCAGCCATCGTCCGATTCAAAACCGGTGGTGTCGAAGAAACAGTCCATCGCCAGCCAAAGCGACCGCGCGTATCGGAAAAACAGCAGCGGAACCACCACGCTGACTGCGGTCAACGGCACGGCCAGTGTGCGATTGTCGATTTCCAGCATGAAATGCAGAACGATGTACGATACGGTGACGGTCCCTGCGGTCAGCGCGTAATTGATGTACGTGGAACCCAAAAAATATCCGTGGTCGCGCTCGTACTTCAAATTGCAGCTGTCGCAGCGCGTGTGCATACGGAAGAAGCCGACAAACAGCTGCCCCTCACCACAACGCGGGCAATGCAGCCGCGCGGCTCGCTTGAGTAACACCCCGAACGGTTGTTTTTGCACGTTGCGTTCCGTTTGTTGAATACGGTCCAGCATCGGCAGGGGTTGCTAAACCGCAAGCGATACAAGGCCATCAATAAGCTTGGGGATACGTCGCTGCCCCGTTCATTTCAGGCCCATTGTAGCGGATCGGATTCCGATTCGCTCGGCCAGACGGTCAGGTGAGGTAGTCCAGCCGCAATCATTTCTGCGAGGCGTTCGACGGCCGGGCGTTCGCTGGCGTAATGCCCGACGAGCACCAAATTGGTGCCCAAACCGGCCGCTTCTAATGCGCTGTGAAAACGTGCCTCGCCGGTGAGCAAGACTTGGCAGTTGTTGCGAACGGCATCGGGAAGAAACTCAGCGGCCGATCCGCAGGCGATGCCGACCCCTTCCACCATCGCCTGCACGTCACCCACAAACTGCAGTGTGTCGAGGTGCAGTAATCGTTTGACGAGCTGATTGAACTCAGCGAGCGGAATCGGTTCGGGAAGCCGACCGAACCGTCCCGAGCCAACGAGTTCTGCTGCTGCGTCGGCGGAATCGTGATCCACCGACTCCAGCAGCCGCAACGGAGCGACATCACATAGACCGAACAATTCGGCCAGTTGCTGATTGATGCCATCCTTCGCGCTATCGTAACCGGTGTGCGGACTGTAGACGGCAACACGGGCGGCCATCAAATCGAGCAGCATGCGACCATCGTAGGAATCGGCCGTCAGACGTTGGACGGGGCGAAAGAGTATCGGATGGTGGCTGACGATCAATTCGACGCGTTTGTCGATTGCCTCTTCGGCGACGTCGGGTGTGAGCGTCAGACAAGTCATCACGCGATCGACTTCCGTCGCCACGTCGCCGACAAGCAAACCGACGTTATCCCACTCCTCTGCCAACCCAAGCGGGGCAAGCGTTTCCAACAACCGGGCAACGTCTTGAATTGTTGACACGCGGACAAACTCCCGGAATTCGATGCGACCGTTTTGCTTGATTATGCCGACCCCCGGCGTCACGGCAATGCCGCACCGTCGATGCGCGGGAGAGTCGCAATCTCACCAAATGTAACGCCCCAAAGTTAGGGCGACTGGAACTATTGAACCGGCTCATCCAACTTCTGCTGCAACTGCTTGGGCGGCTTATCCAATTCCTGGTGCAACTGCTTGATCATTTCGTCGAATTCCTCTTGGGGCAGGTCCCAGTATTTTCCAACGGTCCAGCGATAGTTGAGAACTCGTCGACCGTCGATCTGTTCTGCCCGCAACCAGAGTTCCACGCCACGGAGAGAATCGGCATTCGGAAGATAGTACCTCTTTTGATTCTTGCCGTTGCCCAGCCGGGGAACGCGTTTCTTCTGTCGTCGATTGCCTTTTGCGAACAGATTGCAATTGAAGTCGAGGGTTTCTTCGGGAAACGTTCGATTGACGATAATCTGCTCAATTTCGAGACTCCCGTCGGGGAGTTTGCGGTCAATGACATGCATAAAGACATCGCCCAGTCCGATTTCGATCGGCCGGTAGACGCGGAAAGTGTGCAGGTTCTCGGCATCAATGACGAAGTCAATGGCCAGGACGGCATTTCCAAGGCTGGTGTTGGCCGGGATGGTCAACACCATCGGCAGGTTGAGTTTTTCGCCCGGCCCCAGCGGGAATTCCCAGCTTGAGGGTTCGATCTCCCATTCGGGCGGAACTTTGATCGTCGCGGTTCCGCTCAGCCCCTGCGAAAACGTGTTGCGACCAATGATGGCATTGGGATGTTTGCCTGTGGCGCTCGGAAGACGTGGCTCCTGGAATTGGGCGGCCAATCTCCACTCGGCAACCGGTTTCGAGCATCCACGAATGATCTGGGGCATCGAAGTGACGTTGAGGACTTGACGGTTTGTGGTTTCGTTAACCGCCGCGCGTCGCTTGCGCCCCCAGAGGTCCGTGGAGACAATACGGCTCTTTTCCCCCAGATAGATTTCTTCGGTGACGTCTTCGTCGTCATTCCAGATAACCAACACCACTTCGGTGTCCCGAGCAAAGACAAAGTTTGTGCTGCCTCCCGGCAGGTTGAACGAGCCGAGAAACTTTGCTCCTTGAAGAGCTAACGCAGTTGTTCGCCAAGGGAGAAACAGCACGCCGGGCGACCCGACCGGTTGCAGCAACCCGTACTCAGCGTGAAAGATATTGGTGGCGAAGATGGCATCGGCACCGCCAATCTTCGCCGAGACCATGCGCTTGACAAGATCAGCACCACGTTCTTCAGGCGATAGTTTGCCCCTTTGCGGTTTGATTAACACCCAACGCGGAAGGCGACTGTTGCGGGGCATTGCCTGGAGCCGCTCGATCAGTTGCGGGCCGGTCAGCGGTCGCGGTGGTTCGTCCTCGTCGTCTTCATCTTCGAACTCGGGGTTCATGTCGTCGAAGGAAAGAAAGGTTGGGGGCATTCCGGGGCCGGTTGGCAGCGGCGTTTTCCAGTTCCAACGAATGCCAATCTGCGTGTTGCGTCCAATGCGGTCGAATTCGCGTTTCACGTTGAGAATCGTCTGGGGCAGAGTGTCCATACCGACGAAGCTGGTGTCTTCATCATCGCCCAACTGCCAGTTCTGGACGTTGGATGAGTAGCGGGCAATGACCGGCTCGAGCCAGGGGGACCAAGAGCTACGAGGCAGCGCAAAAATCTCACTAACGCCGGTCCAATCCCGGGCAAATTTCTTGCGGATCTCCGCCGGAGGGTCGCTTAAGAGTCCAATGGGAGTGACGCCCCGATGTGCCAGTCGGTCGAACATTTCCGCCACTTGTGCGGTGTCCTTCTGGTTCTTCGAATAGGCAGACTTCCAAACGGGGTGTTTCAGCCAATTGATGCCGGCTTGTTCTGCGACGTCGGCCAATTCGCGAGGCGAAATCTGGCTGACATTCTTCTGGATCGACCAACCAAATTCGCCGCGACGAACTTGATTGGTGAGTTCAATGACGGCAAACGAAGTATGTTTTTGAATGATGACAACTCCGTCCCGATCGAGTGACGATTGGACCCGGTAGTATCCGTACTCTTTGGCCTTGAGCTTCCACGTTTTGGGGTCGCGTTGTTCCGCTGATTCGGCTGTCACCTTGCCTCGTTCCGGAGGAGTTGCATCAAGCGGAAACGTGGTTTCGTCAATAATTTTTCCGCCGCCGTCCAGAATTCTTAGTTGCAGTGAAAAGGGGCTTCTGGTGTCGTAAACCGCCAGCGTCCTGGCATCTTCCTGTATGACGAGGAAGCTGCGGTCGTTGTCGGTCAGACTCCACCGTCCTTCCCGTTCGAGCCTGATGGTTGCCTGGCCGGACAACGCGGTCGAGTGTTCGGCAATCTTCTGTCGTATCTCATCGGGTATGACGCCCTCGCCAAGCGATGTGATGGTTTTCGCCTCGTCGTCAACGGAGAGACTGAAGAGTTGATCGAGGTCGAGTCCGCTGACATTGGCCGTAATTTCAATCGGCGCGAACCGCTGCTTGAAATGCGTGTGAAAATTACTGACGAGCGAGAGTTGCGGGAGCTTGCCCAGAAACAACTCGTCGAACCACACCGTACCTTCGATGTCCATTTTCTTGCCATGCGACAGATGGCAGCCAATCACGACAAACCGGACGTCGTCCGTTGGTGCAATGGGGCCGATGCGAACGCGCACCCAATCTTTGTGTGTGCCGGAAACGGGCTGGCTGAGGAATCTTTGCACTCGTTGGCGTTTGTGGTTGAGAAACGACACCGACAAAAAGGCCGCATCGTTCTTCAGCAATTGCGTGCGAATGTATCCCTGAAAAACGTAGGAGTGAAGCGAGTCGATATTCACCGCGGGCGAATAGTTGATCGCCTGTCCGCCGTTCACGTTAAACCGCAAGCTGCGCTGGCCATCGTGGCCACGTTTTTGGTCGATTCCCGTTTTTACGTAACTCGGGAATTCGGACCCCTTGCGGCGCGTCCACCCGCGCGGCTGCCACAAGCCCGGCTGAACGTTGAGTTCGTCCTCGTTATCGAAGGAGTAGCGAAGCACCTCGACAGGAGCGGTGAACGGATCGTGTTCGGTCGCCGCGGGCATCAGCCCCGCCAGGGCAAGGTAGCAGCTTGCTGCCGCTATAGTTATCATGCAGTCACGATGGTCGTTGGAGGGTTGGGATTGCAGACTTTGCGGGCTTCTGACGCGTTGAGGGCACCTTGCAGCATCGCAAAAGGGTTCGGTTTAGTCAGAGTCGCCGAACCACAACAGTCGCGCCACTGTTCCTTATTCGTCCGGCAAGCCACTGTTCCTTATTCGTCCGGCAAGAGGGTACCGCTCGAAACCGTTAACTGTAGAACGCCTTCTGACGGTTGTAGGGGGACGGGCAATGCTATCGGTCGTAGGATGTCTTGCGATTGGGACATGGATGATCCCAGCCCCGGGCCGCGTTTGAGTCATTCCTTCGGTGTCATTCCTTCGGTATTAAGAAAAGAGGTCGCGATGCCGCTTCGTCGCATTGCAATCGCACAACACTGCTTTCCGCAATCGCTGACTCAGTCGCTGCTGCCCGTAGCGCAATCTGGGGCAGCAGGCATCGAGATTGACGCTCGCGATGGGTTGAAACCGACGGAGCTTTCAGAAACAGGACGCCGCCAATTGCTGCACCGACTGCGCGAACTGAATCTGTCGGTGGCATCGCTGGCATTCCCCACACGTGGATCGCTACAGGAACCCATGCGTTTGGACGAGCGAATTAGCGCCGTCAAAAAGGTGATGCAATTCGCCTACCAGTTGAAGGCGGGCGTCGTGACCGTTCGGCTGGGGCCGATTCCGGCCGAGCAGGAGTCGGAGGAGTATTCGGCGCTGCTGGAGATTCTGAATGATCTGGCACGGTTCGGAAATCGCGAGGGCGTGACCGTGGCGTTAACTCCCGGCCGCGATTCGGCCGAACAGGTCGCCCAATTGCTTTCCGGCGTCACCGAAGGCCCGATCGGCGTCAACTTCGATCCGGCCGTGCAGGTGATGTCGGGCCACGATCCGGTAGCCGCCGTTGCTCCGTTGCATAACTTCCTGGCACAGGTGCAGGTTCGCGACGCCGTGAGCGACATCGATGGACTCGGCGTGGAAGTGGCCGTCGGGCGTGGAGAAGTTGTCTGGGATGAATTCCTCGCATTGATTGACGAAACGGGCTATCGCGGCTGGTTTTCGATTGACCGAACTGGCGGTGACGATCGCGCCGGCGACGCCGCGCGGGCCGTCAGTTACTTGAAGCAGGTCAGTCGGGTATGAACGATTCACGCGCGCTCACGGTTTCCGAGCTAACCCGGCAGGTCAAAGATCTGGTGGAATCGAACTGGCCGACCGCATGGGTGGTGGGCGAAATCTCCAATTGCACGCGAGCCGGTTCGGGACACGTTTATTTCACATTGAAGGACGACTCGGCTCAGTTGCGAGCCGTCATGTGGCGAAGCCGGGCGTCTCGTGTGAAGTTCGATCTTCACGATGGCCTGGAAGTGGTCGCAAACGGGGCGATAGAGGTTTACGAGGCACGGGGTACGTATCAGCTCATCGTCGAACAGTTAATCCCGCAGGGAGTCGGCGCGCTGGAGTTGGCGTTTCGCCAATTGCAGGAGAAACTCTCGACAGAGGGGCTTTTCGATCCCGATCGCAAACGACCGTTGCCATCGTTCCCGCGACGCATCGCCTTGATCACCAGTCCCAGCAGCGCAGCGGTTCGCGACATGCTGCAGGTGATTACCCGCCGCTGGCAGACGGCCGACATCGTAATTGTTCCGGTTGCCGTCCAAGGACAGGGTGCCGCCGAACAGATTGCCGCCGCCTTGCGAATGGTCCACGAGATTCCCGATGTCGATGTGGTGATTGTCGGTCGCGGCGGCGGGAGCCTGGAAGACCTGTGGGCATTCAACGAAGAGGTGGTTGCCCGGGCGATTTTCGATTGCCGGGTTCCGGTAATCAGCGCTGTGGGACACGAGATCGATGTCACGATTGCCGACCTCGTCGCCGACCGGCGCGCCCTCACGCCAAGCGAGGCGGCCGAACTGGTCGTGCCGAAACGCGATGAGGTGACCGAGTACTTGAGGCAACAGCGCGAGCGCCTCGGTTCGCTGCTGCGGTCGCAAGCGCAACGTGCCCGCCTGGAACTCGATGCAATCGCTAGCCGTCGCGTCTTCGTGCATCCGCTCGAACGCGTTCACGATTTGACCGCGCGCGTCGATGAAACGGCAGAGAGATTGCGCCGAGCAGCCATACGCCGAGTTGAAACTGATCGCCGCAGCATCACCGAATCGGCAGCGCGGCTGCACGCGGTCAGTCCGCTGAACGTGTTAGGCCGAGGTTATTCGGTCACGTACAAGAGTCAAACCGACACGATTTTGCGAGACGCCGACGAGGTGTCGCGCGGAGAAGAAATCATTACCTGGCTGGCCCGCGGCCATATCAATAGTCGAGTCGAATCGATCGATGCAACGAGTGAGCGAATTTCCAGAGTCGGTGAGGCTGACCGGGGATGAAGTGATCAACCCATATATCAAGATTATTTTCCGGTTCAGAGATTGGGTGCCACTGGCGTGTCGCCAGTGTCCACCGCGCCGCACTGGCGACACGCCAGTGGCACCCATCAACTGAGAATTAAAGCGACGGGATAGTACCTCGCGATTCACCACATAACATTTTCTTACGAAACTGAATGATGTCACAACGAATCCAAACGACAGTCGTTGGCAGCTACCCGGTTCCCGAATGGTTGCGGGCGTATCCGAATTCGATGAACCTGCGCGACGCGGTGATGGTCGTGATGAAGTCGCAGGAACTTGCCGGAATCGACGTGATTGCCGACGGTGAGTTGTCGCGGTTCGACGTCAGCCACCCGGAAACCAATGGCATGATTGATTACTTTGTGCGGCCCCTTGAGGGGGTTGGCACGATATTGTCGCGTGCCGAACTGGATGCGTTTCGCGAGAAGTCCGAATTTGGATTTCGGGCGAAGCCGGCCGGCGTGGTGCGCGCTGCAATCGATGAAGGGGAACTCGATCTGCAGGTGGACCATGACAGTGTGAGTCGTCTCACCACGTCGCCGTTGAAGTTCACGGTCACCAGCCCGTATATGCTGGCACGCACGCTGCTCGACACGCACTACGGAGATTTGAACGAACTCGTGCTGGCGATTGCCGACGTGCTGCGTCGGCAGGTGGAACGAATTGATGCGGCCGTTTTGCAAGTCGATGAAGCCAACTTGCCCGGTAGCCCACAGCACGCGGAGATTGCGGCAGCGGGAATCAATAAGGTGCTTTTGGGCGCGCGCGGAGAGACAGGAGTGCATCTCTGTTTTGGCAATTACGGCGGGCAGACAATTCAACAGGGATTCTTTCGCGATCTGTTGCCATTCTTCAATGCGCTCGAATGCGATCACCTCGTTCTGGAATTCGCGCGGCGTGGAGACGAAGAGTTGGAAGTCTTTCGCGACCTGAAACCGTCAATTTCGTTAGGGCTGGGCGTGATCGACATCAAGGACAACGAGGTTGAATCACCGGATGAAGTGGCCCGCCGCATTGATCGAGGTGTGGAAGTGCTGGGGGCCGATCGCGTGAAATGGGTGCATCCTGACTGCGGTTTCTGGATGCTGCACCGCTCGGTTGCCGACCGCAAGATGGCAGCGTTGGTTGCTGGACGCGATTTGGCCATTGGTAACGCATGACAGTCGTGCGATTCCCGCCGGACGCGGCCGGCGGGCTTTGGTTGCGTTCACCGAATCGGTAGCGATTTCCGGCCGGCCCTTCAGCCGAGCAATTCCGGGCGATGCCGACCATCGCCTGCGATGGGATAGGGGCGGCCTTGATGGTCGGGGACGGTGGCGTGTTCGTCGAAACCGAGCAGCCGGTACGTTGTCGCCTGCATGTCCTTGGGGGACACGGGTGTATCGACAACATCGCCGGCGATGGCGTCGGTGCGGCCGACCACACGTCCTCGGGCCATGCCTCCGCCAGCAAAGACCGACGAGTAGGCACGCGACCAGTGATGGCGTGCGGCCCCTATCGGTTTTGAATCGATTTTCGGCGTGCGGCCGTGCTCGCTGGTGCAAAGAACCAGCGTTTCGTCGAGGAGCCCCCTTTCGTCGAGATCACCAATGAGAGCGGAGTAGCTTTGGTCGAAGACCGGCAACAGATAGTTTTTCAATCGCGGAAAATGGTTGGAATGCGTGTCCCACACCGACGCTCCGTGTGGCCCGAACGGATCCCAGAAGATGGTGACGAACCGCGCTCCCGCTTCGACCAGTCTCCGAGCGGCCAAACAGGATTGACCGAAGAGCGTCATGCCGTACCGTTCGCGTAACGCCGCCTTCTCGCGTTGAACGTCGAGCGCCTGTCGGATTTGATTAGACCCTATCAGCGAAAACGCGCGCTGCTGATGTTCGTCGTAGTCGGCGACGGCAGCGAGTTGATCGATGCCGGGACGCGCCGTGTCGAATTGCGCGAGCAGATGTCGTCGTGCATCGAATCGCCGCGATGAGATGTCCTTCGGCAATCCGCATCCCGGTGCAAGTCGGAAGCGAGACGACGCTTCGATTCCCGCGTGTGGATCGAGAACCTTTTCCGTCTGAGAGTCGGCATTGAGTTTGGGAACGACCTTGGTGCCTGCACCTTCAAAATCGGTCCAGAAAGGATCGTAACCATTGCCGAGAAATGCGCCGTAAGGTCCGGCCTGGTTCGATGAACTTCCACGCGAGCAGAATCGCCAAGGCAATCCCATGTTTCGCGGCATCACCGGCGACTTGATTCCGGACCGTACACCATCCAGATAATCGACCACCGACCCCATAAACGGCCAGTGTTCCGGTGCACGTGGTTTCGTTTCCAGCGGGATATTGTACTTCGGCATGCCGCTCATGACGTAGGCGCAGCAGTGAATGGGATACTGGTGCGTCATCGACCGGACAACGGTAAGGCGATCAGCAATGCCGGCGATTTGCGGCAATCCCTCGCCAATGCGCAAGCCGGGCAATGCCGTTTCGATCGACTGCATTTCGCCCTGAATTTCGCGCGGAGCATCCGGCTTGGGGTCGAATGTTTCGTGCTGTGGCGGCGACCCGAACAGGAAGAGAAAAATGCACGCTTTGGCTTGTCCGTCGGGGCGGGCGGGTGTCCGCTGCTTCGCGGTTTCTGCTCGCAACAGGTCGCCCAACCCCAAACCAAGCGCACCGACGCCTCCAACGTGCAACAAATCACGCCGCGTGATTCCGTTACAGAGAGTCTTGCGGCTGCCAAGAATGCGAAGCATAGCGTTGTTCTCCTCAGTTACCGATTGTCGCAGCTTTCGCCGGTCGATTCCAGCACGGGGTCGAACGCGAGGTTTCTGAATCCATTTACCAGCCGTGAATTCGGTAAGGAGTTCGTATTGACCGGATTTATCCGGTTCCGAATGCGCGATTGGCACTGAACGGCACAACGGCGCCTGAGACGCGATCGAACCGCATGAATGCGGTCACTACGAACCTTTCGTGTTCAATGGCAGCGTGCGTCGCGAATCAATAGAATCTGTTGCAAGAGCGTGTTGATTTCGTCCGAATTGACTTCTGGGTATAAGGGCAACCAATTTCATGGCAGCACAAACCGTGCGAGTCGGCATTGTGGGCGCCGGTGCGAATACGCGACTGCGACACGTCCCGGGATTTCGAGCGATTGATGGCGTGGAGATCGTCGGCGTCGTCAACAGCAGCCCGGAATCGACAAGCCGTGCGGCACAGGAATTTGATATTCCGAAGACGTATGCGACCTGGCAGGAATTGGTCGCCGACGATGACATCGATGCGGTGATGATTGGCACGTGGCCGAACTTGCATTGCGAAGTGACATGTGCTGCGCTGGAAGCGGGCAAGCACGTGTTGACCGAAGCTCGCATGGCACGCAATGCGGTCGAAGCACGAAAAATGTTCGAATGCTCGCAGCGGCATGCGAATCTGGTGGCGCAAATAGTTCCCAGTCCGCTCGGTTTGGCCGAATACGATGACATCAGAGAACGAATCGCCGCCGGTTTTCTGGGTGAGTTGCGGGAACTGGTCGTGCTGGGCGCGACCGACATATTCTACAACAACACCAAGTCGCTACATTGGCGGCAAAACCGCGAGATCAGCGGGTTGAACACGCTGGCATTGGGAATTCTGCACGAGGCGGCTTTGAGGTTCGCCCCTTCGCCCACGCGCGTGTTCGCCCAAACCCGTATTTGTGATGCAACGCGACCGGCCGACGATGGAGGAACTGCCGAGGCAACCGTACCCGATAGTGTGCAGATTTTGACCGAACTGGAGGGGGGTGCGCAGGGAATATATCACCTCAGCGGTATCTGCCTGTTCGGCCCCGGCCAACAGATCCACCTCTTCGGAAGCCGGGGCACGATCAAGTTGGAATTCGCAGCGGAGACAAAATTGTGGATCGGGCAGGCCGGTGATGCCGATATGCAACTGATCGAGATCCCAGCCGACAAACGCGGCGGCTGGCGAGTGGAAGCAGAATTCGTCGGTGCGATTCGGGGCGAAGAGCCGGTTCGATTCACCGACTTTGAAACGGGTATGAAGTACATGGAATTCACCGAAGCCGTGCATCAAAGCGCACAGAGCGCCCGCCCGGTCAATCTACCATTCAAATGACAATAACAAGCCCACGGGCCGAGTCCCGTGGGATCACTCCATCAGGAATCGATAACGCAAATGTCTGACGAATACCAGCAAGAGTTAGACTGGGCGATCGCCGCAGTACGACAAGCAGCCGAGATTTGCCGAAACGTGCAGCGGCAAATCACTCCAGACATCATGGAAAAGAAAGATCGTAGCCCGGTCACCATCGCCGATTTCGCGAGTCAGGCGGCCATTTGTCGGCACCTGCAGGCCAAGGCACCGGATGATGCCATTGTCGGGGAAGAAGACGCCACCGAATTGCGCAAGCCGGAAAGCGCGCCGTTCGTTGAACGAATTGAAAGTGAACTGAAACGCGTCGGCATTGAACCGGCGGGCGAGGATCTCTGGAATTGGATCGATCGGGGAAACTCAACGGGGGGCAGCGGGCGATTCTGGACGCTCGACCCGATTGACGGCACAAAAGGATTCATCTCGGGTCGGCAGTATGCAATTGCGCTGGCATTAATTGTCGATGGACAGATCAAGGTCGGCGTGTTGGGATGTCCGAATCTGCCCGTTTCGCCCGAACAAAACGAGCCGGCCGGTGTCCTGCTCACCGCCGTCCATGGCGGAGGGGCGATGATTGTCCCATTCGATGAGGATGTGATGCCGTCGAACATCTCCGTCAGCGCGATCCAATCACCTGCGGAGGCATGCTTCTGCGAATCGGCCGAGTCGGCACATAGTTCGCACAGCCGTTCTGCCCGAATCGCCAAGCGGCTCAACATCATCCGACCAGCCGTGCGGCTGGACAGCCAGGCAAAATATGCGGAGGTCGCCCGCGGTGTCGCCGATATCTATTTCCGACTGCCTGCCCGAAAAGGTTACGTCGAAAAAATATGGGACCATGCTGGAGGCGTGCTGGTTGTTGAGGAGGCAGGTGGCGTTGTGACCGATATCGATGGCAAGCCGCTGGAGTTTCAGCACGGAATCGGACTGTCGTCGAATCGTGGTGTTCTCGTCACCAACGGGCAATTGCACGAGCAGGTTTTGGAAGCGGTCGCCGCGACAGCGGATTCAGAGACGCCATGATCTCCGATTTAATGACAATAATGCCGTTGCTCGCGCTTGGGTTGGATCTCACCGATCCGCAGAAGCAGGCGTTGGTTTTCGTCGTTCTGGGCGCGGTGATTTACGCGTTGGTTTATCTGCGGTCCTCGCCCGATCTCGTGTTGCTGGGCGGGTTGACGATTCTGTTGGTGGCGGGCGTTGTCGATCCGCGCGAAGCGCTGGCGGGATTTGGTAACGAAGGATTGATCACCGTTGCCGTCCTCTTCGTTGTGGCCGAGGGATTACGGCAAACCGGCGGCATCACGGTGATTGGCCAGAAGCTGTTGGGGCAGCCGTCATCGGTGCGCGCGGCGCAACTGCGCATCATGCTGCCAACGGCGTTAATGAGCGCCTTCATGAACAACACGCCGGTTGTCGCGATGGCTTTGCCGCTCATTGGCGATTGGGCGCGGCGGGTGCGGCTTTCGGTCACCCATTTGCTGTTACCGCTGAGTTATGCGGCCATTTTGGGCGGGCTGTGTACGCTGGTGGGAACCAGTACCACGCTGGTGGTGAACGGGTTGCTGTTGGATGAACCGGGCGCGGACAAACTGGGAATGTTCGATATCGCCCAGGTCGGCGTGCCGGTAATGATTGTGGGGTTGATCTACTTGCTCGTCACCACGGTCTGGCTGCTGCCGGAACGGAAGCCCGCTTTCACGCAACAGGAAGACCCGCGCGAATACACAGTGGAAATGATCGTCGACCCAGGCAGTCCGCTGACCGGAAAGACAATTGAAGAAGCCGGCTTACGGCATTTGCCGGGAATGTACTTGATGGAAATCGATCGCGACGGCCACGTGTTGGCGGCGGTTGCATCGAGCGAACGTTTGCAGGGGAATGACCGATTGATCTTCGTCGGCGTTGTCGAATCGGTTGTCGATTTGCAGAAGATTCCGGGATTGAAACCGGCAATCGATCACTCGTTCCAGTTGAAAGGCCCACGCTCGGAACGCTGCCTGATCGAAGCTGTCGTCTCGAACAGTTGCCCGTTCATTCGCACGACGATCCGCGATGCCCGTTTTCGCAGCCGCTACAATGCCGCCGTCATCGCCGTCGCCCGTAACGGACAACGGGTGCGTAAGAAAATCGGCGACATCGAACTGCTGGCGGGCGACACGCTGTTGCTCGAAACACATCCATCGTTTGTGGAAACGCAGCGGAACAATCGCGACTTCTTTCTGGTAAGCCGGGTGGAAGATTCGAATCCGCCACGACACGAGCGGGCCTGGCCGGCGCGATTGATTCTGATTGGCATGGTCGCCACGGTGACGACGGGTCTGCTTTCAATGCTGGAAGCAGGAATGCTGGCGGCCGGGCTGATGATCGTCACCCGCTGCGTGAGTGGTGCCGAAGCGCGGCGGGCCGTCGATTGGAGCGTGCTGTTAACAATTGCCGCCGGACTGGGAATTGGCGCCGCGATGAAGCAGAGTGGTGCGGCCGAGTTGGTGGCCAACGGTTTCACCGGGCTGGCCGGCAACAACAAGCATGCGGTGCTGGCAATTGTCTACGCGATGACGATGATCTTCACCAACCTGATAACGGCCAAGGCCGCAGCCGTGCTATTTTTCCCCATCGCGATGGCTGCCGCCGACAAACTGGATTGCAGCGTGATGCCGTTTGCAATCGTGGTGATGATCGCCGCCGCCGCCAGCTTCGCGACACCCATCGGCTACCAAACCAACCTGATGGTCTACGGCCCCGGCGGATATCGCTTCAGCGATTATCTACGAATCGGCGCCCCGCTGAGCTTGATCGCCGGCGTGATTACGGTGGTGTTGACCCCGTTGATCTGGCCATTCTGAACGGAGCCGGAATAATCAAAGCCTGAAGCGCAAGCGAAGGATGAATCCAGAAACATCCTTCGCTTGCGCTTCAGGCTTTGATTCGCGACGGGTGGCGGGGTGTGAGCGAAGCGTCGCCCCGTCTGATCGCTTCAAGACTCTCGCGCCGCATGTCACCGGAGCGAGTGCTTGCCAGGTGTTTGTGAATCTTCTGGTACATCGACGGGGCGACGCAAAGCCTTACGCTCCGCCACCCATCGACCACCGGCAACTCTGTATGTTCAAAGCGGCTCTTGACGAAGACACGCACGATCAACAACTTGTCCAAAAGATAAGAGCCGGTTAACGTCAATGCAACCACCTGCGGTCAACGGCTACCTTAACTGTGCTTGGGACAAAGTTTCTCTATCCAATGTTCGAGGTTGCAATGCGAGCTTTTCTTACTGTTTCTTCCGTGGCGATCATACATTTCATCCTTTGCGGTATCTGCCTCTATCTGACGCCGGATTGGTGGTTTCCCTCACAAGGCCGCGCGGATACAGGAGCCGAAATGGCCAATCCTGCAGTTCAATCGGCGGCCGCCAGTGTTCTGGTAATTCTGCTTGTCCCGTTAGGTCCATTGAACGGAGTGTTGTGGGGAGTGGTAGCTCATTATTTCACGCGGCCGCGCGGTGAATCCGCCCGCGAATAGTGTCGTAGTCAGGTGGCGCGTGAAGGTCGAAGCTAACGACATCCCTCATATGAGGACCGGCAGAATTCGGGCTGAGACTTCCGTTTTGTGAGCATTCAGAACGCTTGACCCCATCAGGGGGCTTACGCCCCCCGCTCGCTTTGCGATCAGGCGATGATCTTCTGGATCACCTCGCCGGCGACATCCGTCAAACGGAACTGTCGGCCGTTGTATTTGTACGTCAGCCGCTCGTGATCCATTCCCATCAGGTGCAGGATTGTTGCGTGCAGGTCGTTGACGTGGACTTTGTCGACGGCTGCGCGGAAGCCGACTTCGTCCGATTCGCCGTAGGTCACGCCGCCTTTTGTGCCGCCGCCGGCTAACCAGGCAGTGAAGCAGTGCGGGTTATGATCGCGGCCCGGTTTCTTGCCTGTCTGGGCGACAGGCAGGCGGCCGAATTCACCGCACCACACAATCAACGTTTCGTCCAGCATGCCGCGCTGCTCGAGATCGGTCAGCAACGCGCCGACGGGCTGGTCGGTCTCGCCGGCAAACTGCGTGTGATTGCCTTTGATATCGCTGTGGCCGTCCCACGACCGCTGGTTCTCCATGCCGCCGGAATAAATCTGCACGAATCGCACGCCGCGTTCAACCAATCGCCGGGCCACCAGACATTGCCGCGAGAAGTGATCGCAATTCGGTTTGCCAATTCCGTACAAGTCCTGAACGTGTTTTGGTTCGGCGGCGATGTCGATGGCTTCCGGGGCGGCCGACTGCATACGGTAGGCCAACTCGAAACTCTGCAGGCGAGCCGACAATTCCGAATCGGCGGGGAAGCGATCGCTGTGTAAGCCGTTCAATTGTTTGAGCAGATCGAGTTGCGCCCGCTGGGTCGAGTCGGTCATTGCGGCGGGCGGGACGAGGTTGTCGATGGGCGGACCTTTCGGCCTGAGATGCGTTCCCTGATAAACGCCCGGCAGAAAGGCGGCACCCCAGTTGGCCGCATGTCCTTTTGGCAGCCCGCGTCCTTTGGGGTCGCTCATCACCACGAAGCCGGGCAGGTTGCGGCTCTCGCTGCCCAGCCCGTAGGTCATCCACGAGCCGACGCAGGGAAAGCCCATCCGCGGAAAACCGGTATTCATCATGAACAGGGCAGGGGAGTGGTTGTTCGACTCGGCGAACCCTGAATGAATGAACGCCATTTTGTCGGCATGCTCACCCAGATATGGAAAAATCTCCGAGACCATCTTGCCGCATTCGCCACGCGGCGTGAACTTAAACGGCGACTGCATTAATGCACCGACCGAGTTCTTGAAGAACCCGGTCATGTTGTCAAACTTCGGATCGAACTCCTGCATCGACTTGCCATTCCACTTGGTCAAGCCGGGTTTGTAATCCCAGGTATCAACGTGGCTCGGACCGCCATTGACGAAAATCCAGATAACGCGCGTCGCCTTGGCGGGAAAATGTGTCGGCTGCGGAGCCATCGGCTGTAGCGCCCGCGCCCCCAGACGATCAGCGGCTGTTGCAGTATCGAGCAGACCTTCATCCTGCATCAAGCCGGCCAAACCGAGCATGCCGAAACCACATCCGGCACGGGCCAATACGTCGCGCCGCGAAATCGCCGTTGGCAATGTTTCCGAGGTTGGCTGTGTATGATTCATGTTGCTGCCTGTCGATTTCGGATCTGTTTTTGAATTCTTGTTTTAGCCCCAAAGGGGCGCGCTATGTCAACCCAGGGCAACGCCCTGGGAAAGGTTGCATCAATATCAGACTAGCCCTGAAAGGGCGCGCTACTCAGTCCCACACATACCGTTCATCAATGGCCACACCATGCCGCACGCACAGTTTGCGAAATTCGTCCTGGAATGTCATTGTCTTGTGGTGTTCTTCCTGATTGCCAATGTACCGGCGGGCTTCGTCAACCTTCGACTCACTAACCGAAAACACGCCGTATCCCGCCTGCCAGTAGAAATCTTTGTAAACGCCGCCCTTGGTCTTGATCCATTTGGACGAGTTTTTCTTGACATCCTCAACGATCTGTCTGATCGCATGTTTGCGCGAGAGCAAACAGAGGATGTGTACGTGGTCTTCGACGCCGTTGATGATTAAGGCCGGAGATTCCATAGTTTGCAGGACGGTGGCCATGTAGGCGTGCAACTCTTTCCGAGTCCCCTCATCTTGTAGCCACGGCGTTCGGTTCTTCGTGCTGAAGACAATGTGAATGAGAACCTTGGCGAGGGACTGGGGCATGAGGTTATCGTTGTGGTTAGCGCGCCCCTTCAGGGCTGATGTTATTGTCCCAATCGTTTCCCCAGGGCTTCGCCCTGGGGTGACATAGCGCGCCCCGTTGGGGCTATTTACTGTTGGATTCTATTCCACGTACACAAACTCATTCGAACTCAACAACGTTTGGCAGAAATCAATTAATGCCAACTCGGCCCCGTTGGCTTTGCCTGCCTGCTTGTATGCTTCGCCCTGTTTGCTGATGAATTCGGTTGTCAGTTTCTGTTCGGCTTCGGTTGGTTCGCGGCCGACGGTGAGCCGGTAACCTTCGCGGACGGCCAGGGCCGTTTCTTTTCCCTGCAATCGTTTTGCGAGGCCTTCGGCATAACTACGACCCTGCGGGCTGTTCATGAACATTAACGCCTGTGGGGCAATGGTTGTTGAACTGCGACGGCCGATGCTGACCAGATGCTCGGGCCAGTCGAACAGCATCATCATGGGAATCAGCTTGCTGCGTTTGATGAAGAAATAAATGCTGCGGCGGCGCATGTTCTGGTCGAGTGTGCCGGGGCCGTACATTTTCTCATCAAGCATGCCGGCGACCGACAGCATCGAATCGCGGACCGCTTCGGCTTCCAGTCGCCGCGGCGTGCGCCGCCAATGGTAGAAATTCTCAGGGTCGATGCGGGCGCGCTCTTCGTCGGTATCGGTCGTCTGCAAATAGACCGCGCTGGTCATTAACATCTTGTGCAACCGTTTGAGCTTCCAACCGTTATGAATCAAATCGGTCGCCAGCCAATCGAGCAGTTCGGGATGCGTTGGCCGTTCGCCCTGCACACCGAAATCGTTCGACGTAGCGACGATGCCCCGGCCGAAATGATGCTGCCACAACCGATTGACAATTACGCGTGCCGCCAGATGGCCTGCGCCATGCTGTGAATCGGTGATCCAGTTGGCCATCGATGCGCGGCGAAAGCTGGTTCGCTTCCACCCTTGGGGCGGATTCACTTTCCAGTACGAATCGTCTTTGCCGTTGCGCATCAGCACTTGCAGAAAGCTCGACGTGACGACTTCTTTCTTCTGTTTCACGTCGCCCCGTTCGAGCAGATGCGTCTCTTTGTAGAAATGCGGGAACCCGCGGCCGTCGGCGTGATGCTTCATGTGCGGGAACCCTTCGCTGGTCACCATCGCCTTGGTCGGCTTCTCGCCGTAGCCGAGGTCGAGATCGATCTCAGCACGAATGGCCGTCGTAAACGTCGCCGCAAACCGATAGTAATCGCGTGTAGGAATCGGGTCGAATTTATGATCGTGGCAACGGGCACAGCCAATCGTCAGGCCAAGAACAGCGTTGCCAATGGTACCGGTCATGTCGTCGAGTTCGTCATAGCGGGCCGATTCAAATTCCTTTTCTGTCAGTTGCGTCGGGAATGCGCCGGCACCCAGAAAGCCAGTCGCCGTCATCGCCAGCGGATCATCGGGATGCAGTTCGTCGCCGGCGATTTGGCAGCGAACGAACTCATCGAAGGGCATGTCGGCGTTGAGAGCCTTGATGAGAAAGTCGCGATACGGATAAGCGTGCGGCCGATCGTAGTCCTGTTCGTAGCCGTGCGATTCGGCATACCGGGCGACGTCCATCCAATGCCGCGCCCAGCGCTCACCATAGCGTGGCGAGTCGAGCAAGCGGTCGATCAACTTCTCGTAGGCACGCGCGTCGGGATCGTTCACAAACGCATCAATTTCCTCTGGTTTCGGCGGCAGGCCAATCAGATCAAAGTAAGCACGGCGAATTAACGTGCGCCGATCGGCTGACGCGTTCGGTCGCAGTTTGCGTGCTTCCAGCTTCTGCAGCATGAAGCGATCGACGGGCGTGCGAACCCACTTGCTGTTCGAGACCGCCGGCGGTGCAGCGACGCTCAACGGTTGGAACGCCCAGAAGTTTCGCTCGGCCAGGGAGATGGCTGACTTCGATTGGCCGGTGGTCGATTTATCGACCAGCGGTTTGTCGTACGGTGCACCGAGATCGATCCAGCGGGAAATGCGGGCGATTGTCGCGTCGGGCAGTTTGTCGGCCTTGTGCGGCATGAACGGCTTTTCGGCGTGCGTCATCAGCTTGATCAGAAAGCTCTCTTTCGCGTTGCCAACTTCGATGTAACCGCTATCGACCAACAGCGCGCGGGTGGAAAGATCGAATTCTCCCTTAATCACTTCGCCGCCGTGACACTTAAGGCAATGTTTGACGAGGTCGGCCCGTACACTTTTGCCGAACAGTTCCATGCCCGCTTTCATCCGCTGGGCGTGTTCTTTGGAAACCGGCGGCTGCGGATCGGCAGCGTGAGATGATCCGACAGCGACAAGGAACAAGCAGGCGATCATCGGAACGCCGTATCGAAATACTGTGAATTGAGACATGGTCGTCGATCGAATCTCGTTGCTTGCAGGGTAAAACACAACGACGCACAAATGCGTCCTGTGCCGCCATTATACTCGACCCACTCAACGCAAATCCAATCCAGCGTGGAGGGCGGGCAAGGGGTTGGCACATCCGCCGAATGACGGGGTGTCGCTGTCCAGTAGACGACTGTGCGGAAACGTCTGTCACTCTCACAATCGATCGGCCCGTTCTCACCGGTGATGACCATCGGGGAGAGGGCCGAAATGATTGGCGATACTTTGGAAGCAACCGCCGCCCTCACCCTGCTTCATTCGCCTGCGGCTTTGAAGCTGTCCCTCTCCCAGAGGGAGAGGGTTTGTTGGTACGACGGACCGCGGGGTCAGATGGCCAGATCGACGCATTCGACTCCCTGCGCTGCCAATTGGCCCCGTAAGCGCGGGTCGGCCGCCGTAAGAAACTGCAGGCGGAATTGGCGGTGCATCGACGGCTTCAATCCTGTGGTGAAACTTACGTCGAGACGGTCGTCGGAATGCGTGTGCTGAAGCAGCTCTTCCAATAATTCCCTGGGATTTTCGGCGCCAACAACGGCCACACGCGACGCGGTTTGCAGCCGTTGGAGAAGTTCCTGGACCGATTCCGACGGTTCAACGACGTCTGGACCGAGTGCGGCAGTTGCCAATGCCGTCTGGTCAGGAAGTTCCACCGGTTCGAGTAGTTGTTCCAGATTGCCTGTGAGCCGTAGTTGTCCCAATGCCATCGCAAGCTGGGCCAGGTTGAGCGGATTATTGGAATAGCCGGCCAATTGTTCGCGTTGAAACACCAGCATCCGCGTCACGATCTGCAATCCACCGCGGTCGCTGTATTCCGGGCCGCCGTAAACACTGCGGGCCAGCACGCCGCGGTTCGAGGGGAGCGGAAAATAATTCAGACTGACGGCGTCGATGGCCGATTCGAGCAGCCCGCCGTGAGACGGACTCCACTGCGACAACGCCTGCGCAATTTCATCGGTGATTCCCGGCGACCGTGACGTCAGGTGATAACCCTGCGCATGACGAGTGCGGGCGGAAGTAAAAATGGCCTGTTCAACATACATGGCTGTCGTGTTACCCCCAAAGCCCACGGGCTGCGCCCCGTGGGATCAACCAATTATTTCAAACGCGTTTCATAATCCATTCGAGCGGTTCCATAATCCCCCGCACCTCGGTATGCAACGGCAGATGCATTCTCCGCCCGTACCCATCGATGGCAATTGCAGAACTGCCGACCACGCCCGCCGCGAAGAATTCAAACTGCGCGAAACTGCGCTCGCAAGCCTGCACCAAACCGGGCAGATTCGCAGCGGCGAACTCCGTCGGATTGTCCATCGCTTCGGGACACGAGTCGGCTTTGGTCAATACGATGGCAACCGGCACGCGGAGTTTTCTAAAGCGACGGCCATTCGACCTGCCCTGAATCTTGGCGATGTACGACATGAGTTTCATTGCGAAGAAGTCTTCATCGCGACCGTTATCGCGGGCGCTGTTCGAGTCGAACAGAATCAGCAGCGCTTCCGAGCGTGAGACGACCGAATGGATCAACGGGAAGGTGTTCTCGTATTCGATTTCCTGTTCAATCGCCTCGCCCGCAAAATCCGGGGTCATGATGTCAACAAACCGCTTGGGTTTCTTGACGTGCGAAACTTCGCAGTGAACCCACTGCCAACTGTCCGATTCCGATGCCGTCTTCTCCGGAAAGCGACGGTTTTCCAACGCGTAGACAGTTTCCTGCTGCGTCGCCAGCGAAAACGAACCGTGCGGCAATCCGCGCAGATTTTGCGGGCCTTTGGTCAGCATGTCGATGAGGAAGCCGAGATAGATCGTCTTGCCCGCACCGCTGCGCCCGAGGATCGAAACAAACCGCGGGGGCGTGCCTCGCTCGTTCACCGCCCGCGACATATCAAACGGCATTTGGCAATGCCCGCAATATCCGCCGCGGTCAACGGTTTCGTTCCCGCAGCAGGCACAGGTCAATTTGGCCAGAGAGCCGAGCGTTCCCTTTGTGGTGTTCACCATGGTCTGTCATCTCCGTTTTCACCGGGGCCACGGAACCAGGTGTTATATCGTGACGGATCGAATGAATCGCTCCACGGATATCGTCCGTTGCCGGCGCGTCCGTCTTTGGCGGTGCACCAACTGCTGGCATGCTGCCATTCGGCCGCCACCGGCAATCGCTTTCCAACCCAACGGGCGTACGCGTTCGCCTCGTACCAGCTAACACCAACGACGGGATGGTCGTCTTGATGCTTCGATGGTTTCCCATCGATCCAGAAGCGGGGTCCGGTGTGTCCGGTCGAATCGACAAACTGCAGCACGTTGGGCCAAATTTCCTGCGGCCACAATTCCACCTGACTGTATCCGCCGTCGTTAATGAACCGGGCGTAGTCGGCATTGCTGACGACGAAACGATCCAGATAATACGCCGCAATCTCGCGACTCGATTCCGTCGCCGCAGCGGCCTCGTCGGTCGCAGCAAGTTCGCAGCCTGTCTGGCAGAGCTCATATCCATCGACGTCGGGCATGGTGATATCGACGATCGCAAGCGATGGGTGCTGTTCTTCAATTTGTTCCAGCGCTTCCTGCCCGGTCCCTGCTTCAACGACGTCAAAACCGGCCGTCGTCAGAATTTGTCGGACCTGAACGCGAATCGTTCGGCTATCGTCTGCCACCAGAATTGTGCTTCCGGTCATTGGTTTCTCCTCGACTTGGTCTCTCCACTGCGACAAACAGTCACTCGACTACAGGATATCCCTCACAACTCGGCGCGGAACATCACTTGGAACTATAGTTCGCAAACGAAACCGCGCTTCGCCGAGTCGCATTTTCCGCGCACGACTACCCGGTGCGAAGAAGCAACCGCGACATTGCACCGACAACAACGATCGTGCAGCGCCTAGCGGTTATGCAGCGAATGGGGATTGCAGCGGGGCGCACGCTCAAGAAAATGCCAGCATCACAATGGAAAGCGCGAGCATCCATTTCTCTGGCTCTCGACTCTTGTCAATCTTCAGACATACGGGTGCCACTGGCGTGTCGCCAGTACAGCGCGGTGGACACTGGCGACACGCCAGTGGCACCCAACCCGTCAAACCAGATCTGATGCATTTCTCGACTCTAACCCTGCACAATCCGAGACGATCAAACCGACTCCGACACCAGATGCGCTTTCACGAAATCTTCGTTCAGCGTCACGCCCAAACCGGGCGTATCGGGGACGGTCATGTATCCGTCGTCTGCCTGCATTCGCTCCAGCGTGAGGTCGTTTCGCATCGGCAGATCTTCGACACAATCCTCGAACAGAAATGCGTCGCGGCAGGTCGAAAGCCAGTGTGCACTGGCAGCCACCGTGATCGGGCTGGTGTAACAATGATTGCACAATCGCCCGCCCGTCTCTTCCACCCGCTGTCGAATGTACGCGGCATCGGTGAATCCGTTCCGCGATAGATCGACCTGATAGACGTCTAATGCGCGGCGGTCGATCAATGGCCGAAACGACTCGCTGCCGCATTCCCCTTCACCGGCTGCAATTGGTACGGGAGAGCGGTCACGGAGCCAGGCGTATCCCTCGACGTCATCCTGCCGCAGTGGTTCTTCCAGCCACTCGATGTTGTGTTCGGCGAACGCGTGCGCTCGCCGCAATGCCGTGCGGGCATCCCACACACAGCCGGCGTCAATCAGCAACGTCGCATCACCCACGCCCTCGCGCGCACTGGCAACGAGTTCGCGGTCGAGAGCCTCGCTTTGCCCCATCGGTTCCCAGCCGAATTTCACCGCCGTGTAACCCGCTTCGGTCCAGCGCCGGCCGATGTCAGCCGTCTCTTTTCCGTCGCGGCCGAACAGAATCGATGCGTACGCGCGAATACGATCGTGCCGTTTGCCTCCCAGCAGACGATGTATCGGCTCGCCAAAATGCTTCCCCTTCAAATCCCAGAGCGCCATGTCGATGGCGCTCATGGCAGCCACTGTGACACTCGTGCGGCCGAAGTAGACCGTGGCATCGTACATCTTCTGCCACAGCCGCCCGATTTCCAGCGGATGTTCGCCGACAAGCGTCTCCCGCAAACCGCAGGCAATGTTGTGGCTGAAAGGCGCATCGATTACCGCTTTGACCACTTCCGGCGACGCGTCCGCCTCGCCGATTCCTTCCAGCCCGGTATCGGTCCGCACACGAACCAAGGCCACGTCCTGACAACTTGCAGTCTTCGCCGCAACAGATTCCACTCGGAGAATTTGACAGACAATTTGTGTGATTTTCATCAGATGGCAATCATTGATCGAGTTGTTAGGAATGTTGAGTCGGCAACGAAACGAAGTTGGCGATGAATCCGAGTATAGCGTCGTGCCGTGATCGAGTCAGCAATAGCCAGATGTCTGTTCCTCACCGACGCTCCAGCGGCGTTTCGATTGACTTTGCGCTGTGGATCTGGTTCGCTGCGGTGAACTTAAGTTACGAGTTTCTAAAAGGCGCAACACCGTGAGCAAACAGGTGATTCTCGGCGACAACCTGCCGCCGCAATTGATCGAAATGATGGGCAACAATTGTGAGGTTGTCGAATGGAATGGCAATCTCGATGACGCAGCATTGTCGCGCTGCGTCGGTCTGATTGCCTTTTCGCACCCCACTGCCGACGGCCCGTTGATGGACCGCATGCCCAACTTGAAAATCATCAGCAATCACGGCGTCGGCGTCGATCACATCGACGTGGCAGCCGCCACGAAACGCAACATACCCGTCGGCAACACGCCGGGCTGTCTCGATGCTTCGACGGCCGACATGACGATGGCGCTGCTGTTATCTGTCGCGAGAAATGTGCTCGTGGGCGACCGATTCGCCCGCGGTCCCGAATTCACATTCCACGATCCCTCGATACTCATCGGCCAGGAAGTGACCGGCAGCACGCTGGGAATTGTCGGTATGGGGCGCATCGGCACACAAGTCGCACGCCGGGCGAAGGGATTCGAGATGAAGATTCTCTATCACAACCGCAATCGCTGCCCCGAATTGGAAAGTGAACTCGGCGTGCAATACGTCGATTTTAATGAACTGCTGAGCGAAAGCGACTTTGTTTCCCTCAACTGTCCCCTCACCACGGAAACAACCGGCTTGATCTCGACGCCACAATTGCAGCGAATGAAACAGACGGCCATCCTGCTGAACATGGCCCGCGGTCCGGTTGTCGATACCGACGCATTAGTCACGGCGCTTCAAAGCGGTGAAATCGCAGCGGCCGGGTTGGATGTGACCGATCCGGAACCGCTGCCTCGCAATCACCCTCTGCTGTCGCTCGATAACGTGATCGTACTGCCACACCTTGGAAGTGCATCGAATCGCACACGACAGCGGATGATGGAAATGACTGTCGAAAACCTCCTTGCCGGTCTGAAGGGGGATACCTTGCCGTACCCCGTTCAATCAAATTGAGCGATTCGCGTCATTCCAACAACAGGGTCAAGTCGATGAAAGTTGATAGACGCATGTGGAACATCGTGGCCGACATGTGGCGCAAGATGTTCCGATTGTCCCGATTGATTCTGTCAGGCTGAGTTTCATGATTGCGCAAATACATCAGTTGCTGAAACCGTTGGTTGCGTTGGTTCTTGTGGCGGTAGTCTTCGGCGATGAGCGCTGTACGGCGTCCGAATTCTATGTCGACAATCGTATTGGCAGTGATACCTTCGACGGTGTCAGCAGCGAAGTGGCCGGTCTTCGCTTCGGGCCGATGAAAACGATCGGTCGCGCTTTGCAAAAGGCGCGGCAAGGAGACACCATCATCATTGCCAATCGCGGCATCCCTTATTACGAGCAACTGAGCATCAATGGCCGCAATAACAGCGGATTCGGCCAGGCGCAATTTACCATCGTCGGCAACGGGGCGATTGTCAGCGGGGCACGGCTGGTGCCGCCAACGGCCTGGAAAGCAGTAGCGCGCGACCTGTGGCGGTTCGCTCCTCATCGAAAGGGACATTTTCAACTCATCCTTGAGGACAAACCGGTACCGGAAATGGTCGCCGCTCGCGGCGCGAAAGTGCTGCCGAAGATACCGGCCGGCCAATGGGCGGCGTGGCGTGGCGCGATTTATTACCAAGCGGCCCGATTGGATTCGCCCTCAGAGCGTGCGTTCGCCTTTGCCGAAGGTGATGTCGGACTGACGTTCGCCGAGGTGCACGATGTCGTCGTCATCGGTCTGACGTTTCGACACTTCCGGCTGGATGGAATCAGCGCTCATAGTCGATGCCGAAACATTGTGCTGAACGATGTGCGATCGATTGGAAACGGTCGCGCAGGTCTGTTCGTCGGCGAGACGTCGCGCGTGGAAGCTCTCAAATGTACGTTGACGGGCAATCGCCTGCACAACGTCCTCGTGCGTGGTCGATACTCCGCTTTGCATACCGAGCCGAAACTGTCTGAGCCGCCAACGTTCATCGATTGACCTCGTTGTCACGCATCGATGATTGATTGCTTGGCCGGAATGAGATAGAACGGCGGTACAGATCCCCTCGCCGGCTCGAACACTTCGAGTTCGTCGATAGCGCCCCCGCTGCCCGGCAATCGCCAGGATGCATTCTTGTGCGGAGCGATGAGATGAAGCAACACAGCGCGTCGTACAGCATCACCATTCGTCTGCGGTATCCCGATCGTCCCGGATTGTTGGGGCGCATCACGTCGGTCATTGGGGAAGCGAACGGGTTTATCGGCGCGGTCGATATCGTCGATGTTCGCAAGGGGAACATCACCCGCGACATCTCCGTTGAAACATCCGACGTCGAGCACGGTGAAAAGATTGTCGAAGAGGTCCGCAAGATCGAAGAGGTCGAGGTTTCCAGAGTTTCCGACCGCACCTTTCTAATGCATCTGGGCGGCAAGATCGAAGTTCGCTCCAAGATCCCAGTCAAGACACGCGACGATTTATCGATGGCATACACGCCCGGTGTTGCCCGTGTTTGCATGGCCATTCACGAAGACCCCGACGCCGCCTTTGCGCTGACCATTCGACGCAACATGGTTGCCGTCGTCACCGATGGTTCGGCCGTGCTGGGGCTGGGCAACATTGGACCCCAAGCCGCCATGCCAGTGATGGAAGGCAAGGCGTTGTTGTTCAAGGAGTTCGCCGGCGTCGATGCCTTTCCCATCTGCCTGGCCACGCAGGACACCGAAGAGATCATCAAAACGTGCAAGTACATCGCGCCAACGTTTGGCGGGATCAATCTCGAAGATATCTCCTCGCCGCGTTGCGTGGAAATCGAGGAGCGGCTGCGAGCCGAACTCGACATTCCCGTCTTCCACGACGACCAGCACGGCACGGCCATCGTCGTGCTGGCGGCATTGACCAACGCGTTGAAGGTCATCGGCAAGACGATGGAAGAACTGCGAATCACGCTCAATGGAGCCGGCGCAGCCGGGGCCGCCATCGCCAAGCTGCTCAAGCGAGTTGGCGCAAAACACTTAATCGTCTGCGATCGAAATGGCCCCATCTACAACGGGCGCGACGAAAACATGAACCCGGTGAAGCAGTGGATTGCTGACAATACGAATTCCGAAAAGCTGGGCGGCGACCTGGGTGACGCGTTGGATGGAGCGGACGTGTTTATCGGCGTCTCGGGTCCGAACCTCCTCACCGTTGAACACATCAAACGGATGAAGCCCGATCCCGTTGTGTTCGCGTTAGCCAATCCCGACCCCGAAATTGAGCCGGCGTTGGCTCTGCCGCACGTCAAGGTGATGGCGACCGGTCGTTCAGATTATCCGAACCAGATCAACAATGTTCTCTGCTTTCCGGGATTCTTCCGCGGTCTGTTGAACGTTCGCGCGCAGGGAATTACCGACGAGATGAAGGTCGCCGCCGCCTACGCGATTGCCGGCGTGATTTCCGACGATGAAGTGCTGGCCAGTTACATCATTCCCAGTGTGTTTGATCGCCGGATTGCGACCGCCGTCGCCGACGCGGTCGCCGTGGCGGCGACCGAATCAGGAGTTGCCCGACGGAAACAGAAGGCAGCGCATCACGCCGGGGAGTGATGGTTGATCCCGACGAACGTTGCGGGTCAGCCGGCATAAAGCCGGCCGCTCGCGTATCGGTTAAGCGCCTGTCGATCAGTTACGCGCACGCGTCGCGGTAGGTTTGTTCGATCAACAATAGCATTTCGGCAAACTGAATCTCCTCGGCTACGCGAGTCAGCGCTTCATCGCCTGTTTGGCAGCAATGCTCGCAGAGATCGACGAACGCAAACGGATTCCAGCCGTCGGCTGCCATTAGTCGCTCTTCCCAACCGGGAGCCGCCGACGATTGACACTGTGTTAACAGGCTGCCCGCCCGATCAGCCAGTGCATCGAAAACCGGATTCCTGCCAACGCGGCGGAACCAGTATTTCGCATTGGAATAATCCGGCTCGCGGCGATGCATGATCCCATGCCAATAATCACCGGCCAGATGTTTTCCTTCCCCCTCGACCGACTGCGACAGATTGTGGCTCGCGTCGAGTTCATCCTGCAACTGCAACAAACCCGCTTTCAGGGCGACAAAGTCGTCACCGTTGCCAACCTCGGGAACAACGTCGGCGTGTTCAACTTGCGAAAGATGTTCGCGCAGCCAACCACGGGAATTGTTCGGCGCATTGGGTGCAAGCGCCGGCAACCTGGTTGGGTATGCGGCCGGTTCGTCTTCCGAAGTGGTTTCCGAGAGAACGACAATAAACGGCCGGTTCGAGGATGACGCGCGAATCACCATATCCCATAGCGGCGCGTCCACATCGCGGAAACCGCCGTCGGCCCTATGTGCGGACTTTCGAATCGCGATGAGTGCGTACGCTTCCGGCTGAGTCAATAGCACAACCAGTTGCAGCGGAAGTTGCTCCCAACAATGGCACAGCTCCGGGGCGGGGCTGAGCGGCACCACCACACAGGCGGCGGTTGCATCGGCATCACAGATTCGCGATAGCTGAAGCAGGTCGTTCGTCGTCGGGCTGACCGCTGCGTCGGCGAAGGCAACCCAATCCGCGTTGGAGTCGGTCACAAGCTGAGACAAGGCATCGCTTGTCATCTGTGACAACGGCGCTGCGACGGTTTTCAATTCGATGCCCGGCGGAGCCGATGGCTCGCTGGCCGCAGCGGAATCGACGCCGAATCGAAATATGTCGAGATGCGATTTCACACGGTACTCCCTTCGGTTGGCCTCTTAAACGGTTTGCTATCTTCGCCAATTGTGACGAAGTGGCGATCGGACCGACACGGCACACCGATCGTAACACAACGCAAATCCGAGTCCACTCTCCAGCAGACGATACGGCTGACTTCGCGACGCGCGGAACATAATTGTCGTAGTGGTGGCTTCCAGCCGCCAATTTACATCACTGTCTGTCGCGGCTGGAAGCCACCACTACGGGTTGTCGAACACTTGTCTAAAGACGGATCCTTAAATGATTTGCGCACAATGCGTATTGAGGGCAAAAATCGCGCCTAAGTTAACGGTTACGAAAGATGGCTGATTTGCAGAAGGTATCTGGCCCACTTTCCGCCGCTTTTGCGGTGATTTTCCGCACGTCTCCCGCGGATTTAGCCCGGTTGACGGCATGCACCCTATCTGTCGAACTGGCCCCCGTTGACACAATTTGCCTACCCGACTACAGTCCACGCCGCTTATGAAAGCGGTTGGCAGAACGGGTCGGTTAGTCAAGCTGGCATATTCTGTCACATCGTACAACTCAGGGACGAGTTGGCACGCGCCGGGTGGATGCCGGCGCTTCAAAACACTGGCTGTAACGGTTGCCTCCGGCAGCCAGGCCGGATTGTCAGGGAGGGCAGACGTGCCGACGAAAAGGCGCATTGTTATCGCACTGGCTATCGCAGCAGCGTTGGCTCCAGTTGCGTGTCGAAAATATTCCGTCGTCCCACCAAGGGGGGCATCGTTTCCTGCAACGCAGTCGCAACCCGGATTGACGAATCCCGTTCCTCCGGAATTACTCGATCAACCAATCGACTCCCAGCCACAACTTCCCATGCTACAGATTCCGGCTGCACAGCGAAATCTCTGGAAGCCGAAGGTGGCAGCACGCGATTGGAAGCACATTGTCATCCATCACACGGCGACGTCGCGCGGCAGCGTCGAAAGCATTCATGAAGCGCACTTGAAGAAGAAAGACAAGAGCGGAAATCCTTGGTTGGGAATCGGATACCATTTTGTCATCGGCAACGGAAACGGCATGCCGGACGGAGAGATAGAACAAACATTTCGTTGGCGGCAACAAATGCACGGTGCCCATGCCGGCGTGGGCGACTACAACCAACAGGGAATTGGGATCGTACTCGTCGGCAACTTTGAAAAACAACATCCAACCGCAGCACAACTGGTTGCGGTCAAGAGTTTGGTGAAAATGCTCAAGGCGGAATATCGGATCGATGTAGACCACGTCATCGGACATTCCGACGTCAAGGCGACCGCCTGTCCCGGAAAGTATTTCCCCCTCGACGAAGTGAGCTTCGGGTTGCCCGCATCAGGTTTCAGTCAACGTATCAGTCGGCCCGGCGAATCGACATTCGCTGATTTCAACAGGAACTAGACATGACGACACGACGCTTTTCCTGCGATTTCTGGGCTCAACGTGGCAAGGGACGCAGCGATGCGGCTCACGGCCATTCGCAGGTTAGTTTGCAATCGCTTGATAACGCCGAACTCTCGATGCCGCCAGACGTTGTTGGGGCGATGTCGCTCGCAGCCAATCGGACCGACTCGGCCGGGCGACCGACGTGTCTTTACGTTCCGGAACACTACGAGGCGAATTACGCGTATCCGTTGGTCGTATGGCTGCACGGCGGCGGCGGAAACGAACGCGACCTGTTGACCGCAATGCCGATGATCAGTCAGCGGAATTATCTCGGCATGTCGTTTCGCGGCCCATTGACAACCGAAGGCCGGCAGCGCGGCGGATACCATTGGCCATCAAGCGACGACGATCTTTCCGAATTTGAAACGAGCCTGTACGAGGCGGTCTGCAATCTCCGTCGCGAGTACCACGTTCACAGCGAACGTATTTTCCTGGCTGGATTCGATGAAGGTGCCACTGTCGCACTCGATTTATTCTTGCGACAACCACAACGATTCGGCGGCGCGGTCTGTCTCGGTGGCAGGTTTCCAAAATCTCGGCGTGCCTTGGCGCGCTTCCGCGATTTGCGAAGCAAGCGCGTGTTGATTTCGTCCGGTTCCAACGATTCGATCTCGACACCGGCCGACAACGTCCAGGCCGGCCGGTTGCTGCATTCTGCCGGCATGTCGGTTTCAACCCGCATCGTCGATGCTGGCCACGAAGTGACGCGAACAATGCTCCGGCAAATCGACCACTGGATCATGGACGGAGTCTGCGCAGCGACTTGAACTCTGCATTGGCCCCAGTGGTTCAAACCTCGAACGTTGCACGGGTGCCTGTGGCAGAGTCTTCGATGCCATAGCGATTGCTTATTCTGGGGGCTGCGCTCCGAAAGCGCCGCTGCGACCTCCGGCACCCATTTCACATTGTGAAATATTGAGCCGCCGTCGCCGATCTCATTGCCAGCGCGCATCCGGGAATGGGCCGTGGTACAATCGGGCGAACCGATTTCAGGCATCTGCCCGATCCGGCGGGGCGTTCTTTCAGTATTTCTGAACGGAGTTTCTGCAGGCCATGTCATACCGCATCGAGAGCATCGAACTCTACGTTCGCGACACCAAACCGAACCGCATGGCCTTTTCGCTGGGTAAGACCATCGGCACCAAAGAAGCCGAGTTGCGATCGACCAGTCCGTTGGCGCACGTGCGGCTGGTGCTGAAGAACTCGGCGGGCGATACAACATTTGGCTGCGCGGCCGATCGGCTGTCGGTCCGCTGGCTCGACAAACGGCCGGGACGTGACCGCGATCTAAAACGCCGCGAACTGGTGCGGCTCATCGAAACCGCCCGCGAGATCGTACTGCAGAAACCCGAATTCGATTCGCCCTTTGCCAAATGGCAGAGCTTTCATTCCCAGGTGATGCAGGCGGGCCGCAAGCAGGGGCAGGAAGATTTGACGTCGTCGTTCGCCTCGGCGTTGTTCGAGCGAGCGATCGTCGATGCCGTTTGCCGGCTCGAAGGTCTGCCGGTGTTCGACATGCTCGCGAAGGACCGGTTGGGTTTTCGGCCGGCCGAGATTCATCCGGAAGTCGGCAAACTCAAATTCCCGGCGACGATGCCGTTTCAACCGGCGAGAAGCATTTCCGTGCGGCACACGGTGGGCGGTTCCGATCCATTAACAAGCGACGACCTGCCCGATGAAAAACGCGTGAACGACGGTCTGCCGGAAACGCTCGATGAATACATCAAGGCCGACGGAGTACGGCACTTCAAAGTCAAAATCTCCGGTAATCCCAAGGCCGATCTGGAACGGCTGAATCGCATCTGGCGGGTCATCGCTCAGGCCGAACAACCGATCATCACGCTCGATGCCAACGAGGCGTATACCGATCTCGGAAAGTTCGCCGAGTTCGTCGAGACGTTGGAGCGGGACAACATTGGGCTGTTTCAACACATTGAATACATCGAACAACCCTTGCCGCGCGGGCTGACGCTCGATCCGAAATCCGAGAAGACCATTCGCCGCGTCGCCGAGCGCAAGGCAGTTATCATCGACGAAGCCGACGGCACGCTCAACTCATTCAAACGAGCGCACGCGATCGGTTATCAGGGAACCTCGCACAAGAATTGCAAGGGATTCTTCAAGTCGCTGTCGAACCACGCGCTGATTGTACATTACGGTTTGAAGGGGGAAAACGTTTTCCTCAGCGGCGAAGATCTGCAGAACCTTCCGATTGTTCCTTTGCATCAGGACTTCGCCACCTGCGTGATCCTCGGCCTCTCGCACTGCGAACGCAACGGCCACCACTACAACTTCGGCCTGTCGATGCTATCGGAAAAAGACAAGGCCAACGCCGTCAAACATCACCCCGACATGTACACCCGCCGCGGCAAGGAGTGGTTCCTGAATGTTCGAGACGGAGCCGTCTCCATCGCCAGCCTGCAACGCCCCGGCTTCGGCGTAACCGACGAACCCGACTGGGCATCGATGACCGACATGCGAAAGTGGGTGGATCGAAGGCATCCGGCTACCTAGACGGGATGTGTACAAGATGGCGACCATTTCCTGGTTGCTTGAGTGGTAACACCTGTCTACGATGTATGGCGTCCTGTGGAGCCGCTGCGGCAGCTGTGTTCGCCATTTTGAGATAAGGACTGCACCATTAAATTGACGTTGCTGGTTTCCGTATTGCTGTTCGCGCCATCGCAGGCAAACCAAAAGGCCGTTCAATCACAGGTCGCGCAGAAGGCGTTGATTCATTTTGCGCAGGAACGACGCAAGATCGAAGAGCGGTATCAGACCGATTTGGGTAAGGCAGTCGAACGGCTTGCGCGACGACTCGATACGGCGAAAAAGGATCGGTTGAAGAGGGGTGATCTTGAAGACGCAACGCGGATCGATACCGCGCTTCGAGATGCATCGAAGAGGCCGCGAACGCCAAAGCAGTTGCAAGAAAAGTTGGCGGGTACGCGGTGGACCTGGAGAACCACCAGTGGTACCGGAGGCTTGCAGATTTCGTTTGGCGATGGTTGGTATCAATTAAGCGATCAAAAAAGCCGGACGCCCTTTGTCCCGTCATCTGGAAACCAAGTCATGGCACAAACGAAGGACGGCGACAAAGAGGCCTTCAGTATCACTTTTTCAGACGACCTGCAAATGTTTATGCATCGCGCCGCTGGCACTATTCGAGTTGGATCGAGGATCAAATAGGACCAAGCTACGCACGGGTGCTTCAGTCGCCGTTTGTTGTGATCAATGACAACCCCGCTGCCTTAAACCTCACCCTCGTCGCCCGGCAGTTCGCTTTCGCACCATTCGGCGTAGTCGGACAGGAAATAGCAATGCTCACGACGGGGCATGGGGTTTCCGGATTGGTCGATCCAGCGAAGGAATTGACCCACCTCTTCAGTCGAATGGCACGTCTTCAGCTGTTCAATGGTGATGCAGGTGCGACCGTCTTCGGCCAGCAGCTTTTTTGGGTCCAACACTGCGTCTGTGGATGACCCCAGAACAATCGAGCCGATCGAGTCGGCAATGTCGGCAGAATCTTCCAGCTGCTGTTGCTGTTCCAGCACGAACTTTGTCCGACACTGCGGACATCGTGCCGGTCGCGCCAGCAGGTTTCGATCCGCCACCATCAACTGAAAGCTGCACGTCGGACACGATATGGTCAACAAATTCAATGGATCAACTTCCTTTACAGCGAGGCAAGATTCGTTGCGCGGCGGGGGTGGCTGTGCTCGAAGCGGAGCGAAGCCCACAGGCGATTGCTTGCTTCACACCACTCACTACGGCAGCTTGCACATTCTCTGCTGTTGGTGCAAGAACAAAAAAAGGATTCTCGGCAACGTATCAATCTGGGGGCTCCTGTCGCTTTACGGAGTAACATCCAACAACTCCACCTCCGAGAACTTCCCGGTCTTCATACTCGCCCCGCCCAACAGGCCGAAGTGGTTGTTATCGATCGGTAGCATGCGGTGGAAGAAACGGCCGGCGGATGTTTTGCCGCTGGGGGTCCACGATTTGCCGTCGTTGCTGAGGGTGAGGACTTTGCCGGTGGCGGTGGTGACGAAGAGGCGTTTCCCCAGCGGGAAGCAAGCGGCACCGAAGCCGTTCATGTCGTCGCCGGGGAGTTTGGGGCCGTCGGTCCAGGTGTCGGTTTTGGGATCGTAGCTGGCCGTGTTGGTGGTAATTTTTCCGTCTGGTTGCATGCCGCCGATGGCGTGCAGTTTGCCGTTGAGGGTGCCGACCGATAGCGCGCGGCGCTGGAAGGGCGGCTTGGCGACTTCCTTCCATTTCAACGGCGATTTCGACAGATCGATGGCAATCGCCGTCTCCTGCCAGTCGGCTTCTTTGTCTCCCTGCATCAACCAGCCGCCGACGACATAAATCGTGTCGTCAATCGCTATGGCATCGAAAGACGAGCGCGGCGTCGGCATGGGCGGCAGTTCTTCCCACTTGCCCGTCTTGGGATCGAAGCGGGCGAAATCGGGAACCGACCACAGGTCTTGATCTTCGTCGTCCTTGTTTTTTGCGGTGAAGCCATCAACGCGGTACAACTTCCCCCCTTGTGCGACCAAGGCATGTCCTTGCAGCCTTGGGCCTTGGGCGACGACTTTCCATTCGGTCGGTTTTTTCAGATCGAGCCGCAACAGGTCGCCCGATTGTCCTTTATCGGAATAGTGATGCGCTGCACCGTGGAATCCACCGTAGATATAAAAGGCATCGTCGAGCACTGCCGCTCCGAAACTGGTGATTGCCCGTGGCAAAGCGGGGAGCTTTTGGCTGCTCGATGTGTTTTCGGTTGTGGAATCGCTCACGGTGTTTCCGCCTTCCGTTGGGTTCGCTGAGATGACGATCGAAATCAAGAGAGAAAACATGCGAGGCTCCCTACGTGTCGTATCGGCAACACCGTTCCAGATTGAACAGTTGACGACGTATGATCGCAGCGCGTGCGATCATGGGCGACCCCAATTGGTGAAAAAGCTGCCGTCGGTTGATTCCGAGCTCCCGTAGGGAACGCGCCAGCGACGGCGGATCGGGACGGAGCCCGATCCCTACAGTTTCATTACCGTCCCGGCTGACTTCGAGGACCAACAGACCGGTCTTTTCTCATAAGGCGCAGTGTGCTACATGACCGGTTACAGGACGCGATTCGCATAGTCTTAGTCAACTTGTTTCTGCAGCCGACTTCATGCACGCACATCACGACCACCATCATTGCCACAGTCACCACGGGGGCAAGAACAAGCGGAGGCTGGCTTTCACGCTGGTGTTGGCCGCCGGGTACATGGTGGCGGAGGTTGTTGGCGGGTTGATGACCAATTCGCTGGCGTTGCTGGCCGACGCGGGGCATATGCTTTCGGACGTTGCCGCGTTGGCGCTCAGTTTCTTTGCGGTCTGGATTGCCGACCGCCCGGCTCCGCCGCATCGCACTTACGGATATTATCGGGCCGAGATTCTCGCGGCACTCGCCAACGGTGCCGCACTGGTGGCGGTTTCGATCTATATCCTCGTCGAAGCATTTCAGAGGATGTGGGAACCACCGGATGTGCAGGCTCCGTTAATGTTGTGGATTGCCTGCGGTGGGCTGCTGATAAATTTGGCTGGCCTGTGGATGTTGCACGGAGGGCGGGACGAAAACCTGAACATTCGCGGTGCCTGGCTGCACGTCTTGAGCGATACGCTGGGCAGTGTCGGCGTGATTCTGGCAGCCGGTCTCATCTGGGCGTTCGGTTGGTACTGGTCCGATCCCGTGGCTTCGCTGATCATTGGCTTGCTCGTCATTTATTCATCGTGGCGATTGCTGGCCGAGGCGACAGCCGTGTTGATGGAAAGTGCGCCGCGGGGAATCGACGTCGATGAAGTCCGCGATGCAGTGGTTGCAATGGATGGCGTGAAGGGCATCCACGATCTGCACATCTGGACGATCGCCAGTGGACTCGATTCTCTATCGGCCCACGTCGTCAGCGACGATGGGCAGTCGCACCCGGATTTCTTGACGCGACTGCGGACCATGCTGCACGATCGCTTCGGCATCGATCACATCACGATCCAGATCGAGCCGGAAGGCTTCGTCGAACGCGACACGCCGATTTGACGCAATGACGTCGTCAACCAGCCCGCAGCGCAAGCAAGGGTTCCGAGGAAGTGCACGTGCGCAACTTCAGAACTTGCGCCGCCGGCTGGGGTTTGTTCATCTCCCAAAACTGAGCAACCCCGGTTTATTCTCGGTTCACCTTTGACTCCGGGCCGTTGGTTGTCCTATCATTAAATAAATCAATCGACTGTTATGCGTGTACGATTCTCGCGGTCGCGAGTGGTGTGTTGAATCGTTGTCGATGCGGGAAACCTTTTGCCTGTTTCGGTCGTCCGGTCGTTGTTCCTGCCGACGAATTCATTCCTTTGTGCGAATCGAGTTTGGCGATGCTTGCCGAATTTGCTTTTTAATATTCGCTTTCATATTGCTACCGCTTGGGGAGATGACATCAATGTTGTGGAAACGCCGCACGCGTTCGATTTGGGGTGTTTGCCTAGCAGCACTCATCGTGGGCTTGGCGTCATCGGCCAACGCGCAAGTTCCGTCGATCACGTCAACGTCACCCCAGGCCGTCGCGCCGGGTCAGTCCATCGACGTCACCTTGCGTGGCGCGAATCTGGCCGGAGCAACCGAATTGTGGACGAGTTTTCCGTCCCAGGTGGTGTTGTCGCCCGATGTGAAGGACAACGGCAAAAACGCCGCGCAGGTGGTTTACCGAATTACGGTTCCCGCCAACGCAACTCCCGGCGTGTATGGCATTCGCATCGCCACACCGGGCGGCGTTTCCTCGTTGCGGTTGTTTGTCATCGACGATCTGCCCTCCATCGCACAGAACCGCGCCAACAAAACTCCGGCGGCCGCTCAGGAGATTGCATCCGCTGTCGCCGTCGATGGTGTGATCGATTCGCTCAGCCACAACTATTACAAGTTCAAAGCCACCGCGGGTCAGCGTCTTTCGTTTGAAGTGTTGGCTCGCCGTTTGGGTTCCCCGCTCGATCCGATGATTCGGATTCTCGACATGCGTGGCCACGAGCTGACCTACAGCGACGACGAACCGGGACTGAGTTCCGATTCTCAATTGAGTCACACGTTCCAAAAGGGCGGCGACTACCTCATCGAACTGCGCGACATTCGTTATCAGGGCGGCGGCACATATGCGTATCGGCTGCGGGTGGGTGACTTTCCCTGCGTCAGCGTGCCGGTCCCCATGGGCGGGCAACGCGGCCAAACCGTCAATGTGAACTTCGCCGGGTCGTTCGTCGAGGATGTGGCGACGTCGCAAGTGCAGATTCCATCAGACCCGATGGTGAACTGGATCAACGTCGCCGGCAAACGCGCCGGCGGATTAAGCAGCGGCTTTGCGGTGATGTCGGTCGGCAACGGTGCCGAATTCGTCGAGCAGGAGCCCAACGACGACATCAAGCAGCCGAATCGTGTGGAATTGGGAACGTCGCTGAACGGGCGACTGAACCAGCCCGGAGACGTCGATCACTTCGTTTTCAAAGCAGCGAAGGGGCAGAAGTTTGCGTTTGCCGGAATCACCCGGCAACAAGGATCGCCGGCCGATCTTGTACTGCGACTGTTCAACGCCGCCGGTGCCAAGGTCTCTGAAGCGGAAGACGCCGGCACAAACGAAGGCGTGATCAGCTACACGTTTCCCGCAGACGGCGATTACACGCTGTATGTGGAAGACCTGCATCATCGGGGCGGTAGCCCGTTTGCCTACCGAGTTGATGTTGCACCCGTCGAAACGGGTTTTGCGTTGCAGGCAACTGCCGACGTACTCAATGTTCCCGCAGGTGGCACCGCTTTGGTCACTGTCACTTCGGCACGCAAGGGATACAACGGCCCGATTGAAATCGCCGCCGTTGATTTGCCCGCCGGCTTCACAAGCGTTCCAACCATAATTGGTGCGGGACAGAATTCTGTCGTGCTGACTGTTTCCGCCGCTGCCGATGCGGCAAGAGGAAAACTGGGACTCGTGCGGATCGTTGGCCGGGCGAAAGTCGGAGCGGCAGATTACGAGTCGTCGGCATCGGTCGAAAACGCCCTCAAGGCAAAATTCTCCGCCATGTTGTGGCCGCCGCGTTCATTGACCGGCGCCGTTGGATTGGGCGTTGCATCCGCCGCACAAATTGCGCTGAAAGTTGAAACGCAAGACGTCGTCTTTGGCAAGAGTCTCACCGCGAAAGTCAAAGTGACTGTGACACGCGTCAAGGGATTCAACGAAGCGATCACGTTAGCCGTCACGCCCGCCAAGAACGGTCTGCCCGGTAACGTGACAGTCGGGCTGAAGCCAATTCCCAAAGACAAAAACGAAGTGGAAATTACCGTCACCGCGACCGACAAGGCCGCGTTGGGAGAGTTTACGGCCGTCCTCATCGGCACGATCAAACAGGGCAAAGTCACCGTCGCACAACCGCTGCCGGGACTTCGCTTGAAGCTGCAGGCACCGTATCAGTTGACAGCCGACGCCGGTGACGGCAAACTGACCAAAGGCGGTCAACTGAAATTCAAGGTCACCGTGAACCGCAACCCCGCATTCACAGGGCCGCTTGCCTTAACGCTGCAGAATTTGCCCAAGGGAGTCACCGCAGCAGCTGCAACAATTCCGGCCGACAAGAGCGAGGTCGAAGTTGTATTGACGGCAGCGGCCGACGCAGCCGTGGGCGCAGTGAAAAACATTACAGTCAAGGGAGACGCGACGGTCGGTAAGGCGAAGCTGTCGGCAACATCGCCGGCAATTCAAGTGACCGTCGAATAGAAAACAATACGCAGCAAGTAATCACAATTCGAGTTGCGATTTTCACAGGCGAACCACCGGTATCGAACGACTTCGGGCGGTATTCGTCAACGGGCCAGCATGGCGAAGATCAATCATGTTGCAGGAGAAGGCCAGGATGTTAAAGACACACCGGATTCTGACAGGATTTGCAGTCGTCGCGTTATTTTCGGCCGTTGTGCCGACGACGTACTCGGCCGATGACGCCCAGGTGGAAGTTGGCACCCCGAAGACCATCCTGCTGGAGCCGAATTCGTTTCAGCTTTCCGGTCATCGGGCGCGGCAGCAATTGATCGTCACCGGCCAATACGGGGGGGAGCTCGTTCGGGATTTGACACTGGCTACAGAATTCACTTCGTCGAATCCGAAGGTCTTGAAAATCGAATCGACGCTCGCGTTGCCGGTCGGAAACGGGACGGCCAAGATTATCGCGAAAGTGGGATCGGTCGAATCGACGATCGAAGTCACTGTCGTCAACATGGGGAAATCCTCGCCGGTCAGTTTCAATTACGAAACGCTGGCCGCCTTGAGCAAAGCGGGTTGTAATTCCGGTGCCTGCCACGGTTCGCCGTCCGGCAAAGCGGGCTTCCGCCTCTCGCTGCGTGCGTATGATCCGCCGCTGGATATTATGACGCTGCGAACCGAGTTCTTCGGCCGCCGCACCAATGTTCTCGATCCCGCCGAAAGTCTGCTCTTGAAGAAACCGTCAATGGAAGTCGCCCACGGCGGCGGTCGCCGGCTGGTCAAAGGCGATCCGCCGTACCAGGTGCTCCACGACTGGATTGGCGAAGGATTGCGCATCGACAAACCGGATGCTCCCAAGCTCGTGAAAATCGACATCTTGCCACGCGTAAGCGTTTTCCGTCAGCCGGCAGCAAGGCAGCAACTGTATGTGAACGGTCACTTCAGCGACGGCAGCGTTCGCGACATCACTGCGTTAACCGTCTTCACGTCATCCAACGAATCGGTCGCAACCGTCGATAAAAACGGTGCGGTCGATAAAGTGGGCCGTGGAGAAACGGCGATCCTCGCCCGTTATCTCGACAAGATGGAAACCAGCTTCGTTACGTTCCTGGAAGATGTTGAAGGTTTCGCCTGGAGCAATCCGCCGGAGAACAACTTCGTCGATACGATTGCATTCGCAAAAATCAAACAGTTGCAATTCCTGCCCTCCGATTTATGCACCGACGAAGAATTCGTCCGCCGCGCGTACCTCGATACGATGGGCCGTTTGCCGCGAATCGATGAAGCGATCATGTTCCTCGACGATGCCGGTAAAGACAAGCGAAGCAAACTCATCGACCGTCTGGTCGATTCGCCCGATTTCGCCGGCTTCTGGACCCTCCGCTGGGGCGACATCCTGCGATCGAACAGCAAGAAGCTCAACGCGACCGGCGTCTACAAATTCCGCCGCTGGATTTACGACGGAATCTATCAAGACAAGCCGCTCGATCAGTTCGCCCGCGAACTGTTAACGGCCTCGGGCAGCGCGTACGAAAATCCGGCAGCCAACTACTGGCGCGCTAGTCGCGATGCAAACGATGCAACCGAAACGACGGCGCAGCTATTCCTCGGCATTCGCATTCAGTGCGCCAAATGCCACAACCACCCCTTCGAGCGGTGGTCGCAGGACAACTACTACGGCATCGCCGCCGCCTTCACGCGAATCGGCCGCAAAAAGGGAGCCGATCCCACCGACGAAGTCATCTTTGCGGCATCGACCGGTGAGATTAAGCAGCCGCGCACCGGACAGACAATGAAAGTGCATTTGCTGCTCAAAGGCGATGTTGACGTTCCCGCCAACCAGGACCGCCGAGTGGTGTTCGCCGACTGGTTGACCGCTGCGGACAATCCGTTCTTCGCCAAAGCGGCCGTCAATCGCATCTGGGGCAACCTGATGGGTCGCGGCATTGTTGAACCGGTGGACGATTTTCGCGACTCCAATCCGCCGTCGAACGGCAAACTGCTCGATGAATTGGCCCGACAGTTTGTCGAAAACAAGTTCAGCCGCAAGTGGGCTGTCCGCACAATCATGAAGAGCCGGCTGTACCAGTTGAGTTCGCGAAAGAACGAATTCAACGCCGACGACGAAATCTACAACTCGCACGCCACCACGCGGCTGCTATCGGCCGAGCAGTTGCTCGACGCAATCTGCCAGGTGACCGACGTTCCCGAGAATTTCAAAGGCTTGCCACCGGGTACGCGGGCGGTCGATCTGGTTGACCCGCCGACCAATCATTACTTCCTGAAGATTTTCGGTCAGCCACAGCGCGAAATGGCCTGCCAATGCGAGCGATCGAGCGAATCGAACCTGTCTCAGGCGCTCCAAATGATCAACGGCCCGGTCGTGCATAACAAATTGCGAGACGGTAAGAGCCGGATCGCCAAGATGTTCAACGAGAAGGAGAGCGACGAAGAGATTATCACGGCGCTCTACCTGTCGGCTTTGGCACGCCGTCCGGTCTCCGAAGAAATGGAAGCGTCCAAGAAGCACATCGCCGGCAGCAAGGATCGCAAGCAGGCCCTGGAAGATGTGGGTTGGGCCGTGTTGAACTCGAAGGAGTTCCTTTTCCAGCATTAGGGAAGGCTTCTCCGCACCACGAACTAACAATCGTCGCCCGGCCTTTCTCTGAAAGGCCGGGCTTTTTTCTGAGTCTTGGTTTCGAGACTATTCCACAGGTTCTGGTAGTTGGATATCGACGCACATGATCGTCCTGTCCCGCCAACTTAATGAATCAATCATCATCGACGAGACTGTCGAAGTTTACGTGGTTGGGTTTTCGCGCGAGACGGTTGACCTTGTAATTCTCGGTCTGCCCGGCACACACGTTCGGCGAATTTCACTTCAACTTCGGGAAACCGTGAGCATTCTCCAAGAAGTGTCTGTCATGCTAATTGAGAATCGTCATGGTAAGGCGAAACTAGGTGTGAACGCACCACGGATTGCGAGTATTCGTCGAGGTGAAATGGCCAGCCAATCAGGCGGTTAGTTTCCCCTGCCAGTTTTTTCGATCCCGCGCTTTTGAGCGGGAAAGTAGTTTCTCGATGCGTCGCGCACGGTACGCCATTACGGAGAAAAGGTAATGAACAAAGCAACGTTTGCCGCGGGCTGCTTCTGGGGTGTTGAGGAAACATTTCGGCAAACCGAGGGAGTCATCGAAACCCAGGTGGGTTACATCGGCGGGCAGAGTGAGTCGCCGGATTATAAGGCGGTCTGTTCCGGAAACACTGGACACGCCGAAGCAGTCGAGGTGACCTTTGACCCGGCACGCGTGACGTACCAGCAACTGCTCGATGTCTTTTGGAAATGCCACAACCCAACCCAGTTGAATCGTCAAGGTCCGGACTTCGGCACGCAGTATCGTACGGCGATCTTCACACACGACGACGAGCAGTCGGAGTTGGCAACCGCGTCGAAGCAGCACCTGGACGAGAGCGACCGCCTCGGTAAACCAATCGCCACCGAAATCGTCCCGGCGCCCGTCTTTCATCGCGCCGAAGAGTACCACCAGCAGTACATCGCCAAAGGCGGTCGTTCGAGTTGTCACATCTGATGTGTGGATGATTGGGAAGCGTTCAAATCGCATGAATGCGGTCACTACGAACCTTCACTGGCGGCATCGAAGTCCCTTAAGTTTTCAGCACGACCTGTTGGACGGTCAGTTGTTTCAACCGTTCCGGGTTTGGTTCCGGTAGCGTCTGAAGTGCGCGAACGCTGGGAATACCGGCGGCCGATTGCACCAATTCTACCGCCGGGTCCGACAGGTCTTCGTGGTAGAAGCGACTGCTGGGGAAGATGTCGGCGGGGTAGGTGAAGTTGTCGAGCATCGCCAAGGCGACGCAGAGTGCCGAACCGGTTGCGCTTTCCAACATGCCCCCCACCCAGCAGGGAATGCCGGCATCGCGGCAGGCGTTATGAATGGCGACGGCATTGGTCAACCCGCCGACTCGGCCCGGTTTGACGTTCACAAATCGGCAACAGTTCATCGCGGCTGCCTGTTCGGCCTTTCGTAAATGCGTGATGCTTTCATCGAGGCAGACGGGCGTTTGAATTTCCGATTGCAGCCGGGCGTGGTCGATAAGGTCGTCGTGCGCAAGTGGCTGCTCGATCATTGCCAAATTGAATTTGTCGATCTGCTGAAACTGTTCGAGGTCGCGCAATGAGTAACCGCCGTTGCAGTCGATGTGAAAGGTGTGATCGGGATGCGATTTGCGGACCGCTTCCAGCATGGGGACATCCCAGCCCGGACGGAACTTCAACTTAACTCGCGGGAACCCATCATCGATCGCCTGTCCGACACCGGCAAGCAAATCGTCGATGGAATCCATCACGCCGAAATCTGCGCCGACCGGAACTTCATCGCGCGTTGCTCCCAATGCCACGTGCAGCGGCGTGTTTCGCATTTTGCAGTCGAGGCTCCACCAGGCCGTATCGAGCGCCGCTTTGGCGAAGGGATTCCCTTTGAACAATGACAGCTTCTGCTGCAGGTCTTCGCCGCTGGAGACGTCTTGCCCCAACAGCGCCGGTGCAAGCCAGTCGCGGGTGACGGCAAAGATCCCGCCGGCCCATTCCGGACTGTAACACGGCGCAGCAAAGGGGGCACTTTCGCCCCAGCCATCAACCGAACCGCAAGACATGCGGCACAGCAGCGAGTGAATGGCGGCATCCTCACCGTAGGCGGTTCGCCACGGATAGATGAGCGGCATTGCGACGTGGAACAGCTCAATGCGGTCGATCTTCATTTGAGATTTCTGCGATTGCGATTACGGGGAGCCAATCAGCTACGGTAGAATGCGCCGCAGTGTATGCGATCCGTTGGTTCATAGCGAAAGCGCGACGCGAACGACATCACTCGGAGAGTTCCCAGAACTCGTCTTCGCCGGAGTTCTGGTCTGCCGGGCGCTGGCGTGGCTTCGGCCTTGTGGGCCGCTGGGTTTCACGTTTCGTCGATCGCTGCGTCCTGCGTCCTCCGCCTGTCGGCAGGTCATCGCCAAGCTCAATAATCTCATCGGGATTCGGCGGGGCGGGAATGACACCCGGGCGACTTCCGGCATTTCTTTTGCGTGGTGCCGGGACAGGGCGAGGAGAAGGAGTCGCTTTTCGGCGTTTGGCTTTCGCGCCTCGCTGACTGCGAGATTCGTCGGCCGGCTTCGCCGTTTTCCTGCGAGTTGTCGGCTTGACCTGCATGTGGGTGGATCTCGCGCCACACTTGTCGCAGCGTCCCTGGTTGTCGAGCGGTTCACCGCAGTCGTTGCAAAGCGCCACCGGCTGGTCGGCTTCCTCCAGCGACGAACGCGACGCGGCAACCCGAGCGGGCCGCTTCTTCGGTTTGGGCGGTGGAACGGGGCGCGGCTTAGGCGCTGGTCGAACTGCCGGTTTCCGTTTCGCCGATGCGCCCGCCTGTTTTGCTGGTGTGCCCGCTTGTTTTGCCGACTCGACACGCGCCGGTCGTTTGCGAACGGGGGGAGGGGAGATGTCCTCTTCGCCCTTCAGCGTGGTGACGTCGGATTCATCGCCGGTGGGCGATTCGAGTTGTGGCTTGAGGTTTTCGTGACGAACGATCTTCGTCGAAGCTTGTTTCCCGCTGGTCACATCTTTCGCATCGACATGCACGAGCGATTGTTCATCGTACCGAATGGTGACGGCGACCTCAGAACCTTCAGGCAACTTGGCGGGCAGGCCGTCGATAACGCACGCACCGAGTTTGACCGGCGGCTGTTTCGGATCGAGTCCGCTTTCGACAATCTGCAGGTGAACCCGCCGTTGATTCGGCATAACGGTGCCAAATGTCTCGGTGACTTTAGTCGGCAACGACGTATTGGGCTTGATGAGATAATGCGGCACGCGGTGGTTCGTTTCCACATCGCGAACCATGATACCCAGCCCACGTGCGTTGACACTCTTCTGCCGAATTTGAGACAGCCGCGAACTGGCGTCATCGTTCAAAATCGAACGGGCAAATTTGCTGTTGGTCAGCAGCATGCCGGCGTAGTAGGTTGCACCGTGCGCGATCGATTGATCGGGCGAGAGCGACGTGTTCAGCGTGGTACCGCTCATCCCCTTCAGGCAATTTCGAATCATCGGCATTCGCGAGGAGCCGCCGGTCGTTAGTACGACGTCGATCCGCCCCCATCCGTGTTTACTCTCTTTGAGCATTCGCCGCGTAATGTCGGCCGTGTGTTCGACCAGTGAGGCGGTCAGTTTCTCGAAGCGCTCTTGTTCGACCTGATAGGTCTTGCGACGACCGGCGTGTTGGCAGGTCATGGCGGCACGCGGCCGAACTGAAAGACTTCGCTTGGTCTGCTCGGCCTCGAGCGCCAGAAACTGCTTGCTCGATGGGTCCGACGATGGGTCGTCCCCGAATTCCTTTTTGAACTGCTTGGCGATGGCATCCTCGAGTGCGTGGTTCCAGTCGATTCCGCCCAGGTTCAAATCGCCGCTGCTGGCGATGACGCTGACCTCGTTCTTCTGATATCGCACCAGCGACAAATCGAAGGTGCCGCCGCCGAGATCGTACACGAGAATCTTCTGCTCGTCGGCCAGTTCGGTGAACCACAACCCCTCACTTCCCAGCACATAGCAGAGCGCGGCTGCGACCGGTTCGTTGATGATATCGACTCGCTGTAACCCTGCGCGATGACCGGCGGCCACGGTGGCTTGGCGTTGATAATCGCTGAATTGCGCAGGAACGGTGATGACGGCCTGCTCGATTGGTCCCAACTGATCCTGCGCCGCCGAGATCATCTTTTTCAGCACGAACGTCGCAACGTCAACTGGAGTGTACGGCTTACCGTTGACATTCCAACGATGATCGGGGTCGCCGATGAACCGCTTCGAGTTTTGTACGACTCGCTCCGGCTCAAGAATCGCATTGCGTAGCGCTTCGGTGCCGACGATGACTTCGTCGTCGTCGAACAGCACGACCGACGGGGTCGAAAGTTCGCCTTCCTGATTAGGCAACGTGACCGGCTCGCCGTGCTCGTTGAGGTAGGCAATGCAGGAGTAGGTGGTTCCGAGGTCAATGCCGATGGCGTGAGTTGTAAGCATAGGGTTTTCGCCGGCTCCTGGTGGCGGTGTCGGACGCAATCGTCCGCGAATACGGATGGCAGCCCGCGTACCCCTATGGTACCATCGACTAGAATTGCAAACCAGTGGTTAACCTGGACGGACAGAGTGTTCGACGAACGAGCAGCTCATATTCGGTTGAATTCTGGTCGGCCCGGCCGCGATCTGCGGTGACAATCGCGTGTTGAAATCTTAGGGCAGCGTGACGTGATTACAACTGCAATCGCAATCTGCTCGCTGTTCGCCGCCGAAGCTTCGACGGCCGATGTTCAGCTCGACCGCCGCCATCCATCCCTCAAGACGGGCAAAGAATTCCACGACGAATTGGGCAAGCCGCTAACCGCGACGTGGCAGAACGTTCCCGCGCGAAGAGTCCTCCGCCGCATGGCGGAAAGCCGCAGAATTTCTATCCTGCTGGATCGTCGAATCGATCCGACGCAACCTTTGGCGGTCGATTTCAGCGGCCAGCCGCTGCAATCAGCGCTGGAGAGCATTGCGGCCAAGGTGGATGGGCAAGTCAGTGTTTTAGGAAACACGGTTTGCATTGGCCCACGCACGAGCATCGCCAAGTTGCGAACGTTGGCGGCGGTTCGATTCGACGAACTGCAGCAACCGGCACTCAAACTGCCGAAGGGACGTTTCGCCGAACTGGGCCGACGGCATACGCTACGCTGGAACGACCTGGACCGCCCGTCCGATCTCATCGAGCAGATTGCGAAACGGTACCGTTTACAGATCGACGGACTTGAACAGATCCCACACGACTTGTGGGCCTCGGCAACACTGCCGTCGGTCAACGCCGTCGAGGCGCTTTCGATTGTGCTGATTCAATTCGACCTAACATTCACGTGGAGCGAGAACGCCGACGGGCTACAGATTGTTTCGGTACCCCGTGAGGTTTCGATCACCCGCTCTTACACGCCGCGCGGAAGCACGGCGACAGCGACGGCGAAAAAGTGGTCGGCAAACATCGATGGGCTGCAGGCGAAGGTCGATGGCCGCAGCGTCGTTGTCACCGGGACGGTGGAACAACACGAGGCAGTCGCCGCGATGTTGCGGCCCTCGCGTAGCCGCCCGAGAACGCGTCCTGTTCCCGGGTCCGTTCTCCCGTTAGAAAAACGATTGTATGCCAAACTCAAATTTGAGCGTGTGCCGGCAATTGCCCTCATACGACGGCTGGAGAAGACCGGCATCGTCTTCAAATACGACGAGGCGAAATTGAAAGCGGCCGGAATCGACATCAACACACCGATCAGCATGGACCTGAAGAACGCGACGGCCGATGAGGTATTCGCCGCTTTCTGCAAACCGTTGGGTTTGAAATACAGGACGAGCGGATTGACAGTGACGCTTTTGCCGAAGTGATCGCGGCGTTTCCCCGCTGCGAAACCGCAAGCGATTATCAGTGGTTGATGATGAACTCGTTCGAGTTCAGGATGGCCCAGAAGACATCCTGCAGGCCGGCGACGGGATCGGTGCTGCCGGCATCCTGGTAGATCGTATTGAAGCCTTCCACCTCAGTCTCGCTCGGTTTTCGCTGGAGCGCGACCAGGAAAAGCGTTTCAATTTTCGCAGGTGTCGATTTCGCATACGCTTTGGCCAATCGCAACTGCTCGCGACGGGAAAGCGGTTTGCGACGCGTGGGAGTCTTCTTTTTTGCTCGAATATCGCCGTTGGGGGCTTCGAGCACTCTCTTCAGAAATGCTCCCCTGTCACCACTGATGGCACTGCCGATGAGCGCGCCGTTCATCATGACCAACGCTTGCGGAATGGTGCCGTTGAAGGTGGTTGCCTCGTCGTTTTCGTCGGTGCCGAAAGTCCGCACGAATTGTCTGAGCCATTGTTGCCGTTGGTTTTCAGCCGCTTCGCTGTTGCGATTGGCTTTGTGCGCTTCGGTGGCGACAATCAGCGAGTCGTAGAGTTGCTCGGCCGTGAAGTTCTTGAGGTACATGCGGCTGAACAACGGCACGTTTCCGGACGACGGACTGTCGACACTGTTTTTCTCACCATACCGGCTGGTGAGTTGATACGCCTCGCTGGCCGCAATCCAGCGAATGAGTCGTTTGTTGTCGAAACCCGCCTGTCGAAACTGGCCCGAAATGTAAGCGAGCAACTCGGGATGCGATGGGGGATTGTGCGGCCCCATGTCATCGACGGGCCGCGTGAAGGCGAAGCCAAACAAGTGTCCCCACAACCGATTGACTTGCGCAGCGGCCATGAACGGTTTTTCGGGATCGGTGATGAGTTTAGCCAACTGGGTGCGCGGCTTCTCTGTGTCGTTAATCAGAACACGTGTTCCATCGACGTACTTCCGCTGTGCCGCCTTCATCAGGCCGCTGCGTTCCTCGTAGAAAATCACTTCCGTGGTTGGCTCGTCGGTCAGACCGGTTTCTCCGCGCTGAAGTCCCCGCATCCGTCTGGTGCCGCGAAAGAAACCGTTCATACTCCAGAACTGGTTCTGCTTCCAATCGTTGAACGGATGGTTGTGACACTGCGTGCATTGCACCTGCATGCCAAGGAACACGCGGGCGGAAATCGATGTCGCCGGCAGAGCCGCGTCGTTCAAATGGCTGGCGAGAAAGGCGACGGCACCGTTCTCGCGGCTGGTTCCCTCGGCGGCAATCAGTTCGTGGACGAACTTGTTATATGCCTCGTTCCGGTAGAACGATCCGCGCAGCCACCGTTCGAGCGTCCCCCGGTTTCCACGGTTGCCGGCGCGGCCGACGAGAATGTTGGCCCAGACATTGGTCCAATTCTTCACATAATCGGGATCGTCCAGCAACCGATCGACGTACTTCTGCCGTTTGTCGGGCGACTCATCTTCCAGAAACTCCATCAGCATGTCGTACGATGGAACGTGGCCGATGATGTCGAGGGCACCGCGGCGGGCAAATTCGTAATCGTCAGCCGGCGCCGACGGTTCCACTTCGTTGTCGACCCATCCCTGCCGGACGTATTCGTTAATCTTCGCAATGATGTCGCTGTCCGAGTCGGCTGCGCAGGCTGAATGCACGCAGGTCATGGCAAACAAACATGAGAGCGCGAGGCTCAATGTCATCCGGACCACGGCGGCGGGGCGTCGATTCCACATCGTTCACGTTCTCCCGGAAGATTTGTGCTGCTGACAACAGTGAACACCGCAGGTCAGTTTACCCCATTTTTGCGGGAAACCTTCGTCGAAAAATGTCGATTACCCGACGAAAACAGACGTTTCCCATGCTGGCGTGAAGAACGCACCGGAAAAATACTGTCTCAATGGCTGGTTGGAGCGCGGTTTTGAATTGCCGCCCCAATTCAAGTATCATAGTCGAGGAATCGTCGGCCAACCAGAGGTAACCCGCAAGTGCGTTCAGGCGCGCGGCGGTGTCGGATGTCCGGTAGTGGTGGCTTCCAGCCGCCGCAGATCTCACTGCAACGTGGCGGCTGGAAGCCACCACTACGACAGAAGTTTTCCGCGCAGTGCTTAGGCGCCGCTGCTCCTTCGTCGGCGCATCAGGCTTGTATGATCCGCGTTTGCGGTAGAAATTGAAAAACAGGACGAAATTGTGGGAACAGGCAAGAACTTAATCGTCGCCCAATCGGGCGGCCCGTCGCCGGTCATTAACAACAGTCTTCGCGGACTGGTCGAAACGGCACGCGACCTGCCGGAAATTGGCTCCGTCTTCGCAGGCTGGCACGGAATTGAAGGCGTTCTGAAAGAAGAGCTGCTCAACCTCTCGGAACAGAGTCCCGAAGAAATCTCGCTGCTGCGAACGACGCCGGCTGCCGGGTCAATTGGCACCTGCCGCTATAAACTTCGCGAACATCAGAATGAAGACTTCGACCGCGTGATGGAAGTCTTCAAAGCGCACGACGTCGGCTATTTCTGTTACATCGGCGGCAACGACTCGATGGACACGGCCAACAAAGTCGCCATGCTGGCGCAGGAACGCGGTCTGGACGTCATCGGCATCGGCGTGCCCAAAACGATTGACAATGACGTCGGCGACAGCAAGTTTCAGCTCATCGATCACACCCCCGGATACGGCAGCACAGCCCGCTACTGGACACATCAGGTGCAGTTGGCAAACGAAGAAAACAACGGCAGTTCACCCGCCGATCCGGTGTTGGTTCTGCAGGCCATGGGACGACGCATTGGCTTCATTCCCGCCGCCGCTCGATTGGCCGATCCCAATCGAGAACTGCCGTTACAGATTTACCTGGCCGAGCGCGAGGTCAGCATCGAACAGTTGGCCGACAATGTGAACGGCCAACTGAAACGCGACGGCCGCGTGATTGTCGTCGTTAGCGAAGGGCTGAAGCTGGGCGACATCGGCGAGACGAAAGACTCGTTCGGCCACGCGCAATTCAGCGCAAGCCAACTAACCGTCGCGCAGGTGCTCATCAACGAACTCAACGCACGCGGACTTTCGGTCAAGGGAGCCGCCCGCGCCAACGTGCCGGGGACCGCCCAACGCCACGACATGCTGTATGCCTCGAATGTCGATCTCGACGAAGCCTACGGCGCCGGCAAGAAGGCGGCCGAATTGGCCGCAGCGGGCGAAAGCGGTTTCATGTCCACCATCCTGCGGAACGACGGCCCCGACTACAGCGTGCGGTTCGATAAGGTGCCGTTGAGTGAAGTCGCCAACAGCGAACGCACATTCCCCACCGACTGGATCACCGCCGACGGCATGGACGTCACCGACGATTTTGTGAAGTACGCCACCCCGCTCATCGGCACCGAAAATGTAGACGTCCCGGTCATCGATGGCCGTTTGCGGTTGTCAAAACTGAAACCAATCTTTGCCGATCGGAAGCTGCCGAAGTACGTGCCGCAGGCAGATCGGAACTAACCCATCGTTTGTCGGAGTTTGAAATGCCGATTTCAAGAGACGATATCTTGGACGAACTTTGGCCATTATGGAATGAAATTGCTGGCCTGAATCGCGAGTGGGCGGCGAATATGAGCCTTGTTCAGTGCCTCAAAGACGGAAACGCTTGGGATGAATTTGATTCCGCGGATCTCGAATGGGGAATCGCCGAGCACTTCGGCGTACAAATTCCCGAAGACAAGTGGCGCGAATTCTGGGGTGATGGAGTTGAGCCTGATGTTTGGGAAGAAAAAGTGGAGCCGATGATCACGTTTGGCTGCCTCGCCGATATGATCATTGCTCATTTCCCTGATGTGTCGTTTCGTCCCGTTGAGATTTGCGGTCGGACGTGTGGCCCGGCCGGGGCGTTTTTCGGACTTCAAGAACTAACTGCCTACAATGTCGACAACGTGCCGCGGTTTGCCCCCAGCACACGGATCAAGAAGCAGCTGAAGGACGAGAATTTGACTCGTTTTTGGTTACAAATGCGAGTGTTGACACGCAATTCCGTCCCACCGCTTGCCGATCCGGTGACAACCTTCATAGTTGTGCTAGGGCTGGCTGCTGTGGGTTTCGGTCTGTGCGGACTGCTGCTGATCTGTTTGCACTCGTTAGTCGAGATGCCGGAGTGGCTTGTCCTTTTGGTCATGACAGGCTTTTCGTCGACTGCACTTCCGGCCTTCGTTCTGGTGCCATTGCGATACGTAGCCGGCACACGGTTGCTACGGCTGCCAACCGGCATCCGAACTTTTCGCGATCTCGCAGAGAAAATCGGCACTGTATAAATCCACTGACAACTAACAATCAACATATGCGGAGCAACCCTTGTCCGACCACCCACTTGACAACTTTGAGAAGACCAAAGACTTCCTCGTCGGAATCGATTCCGACGGCTGTGCGTTCGACTCGATGGAGATTAAGCACAAGGAGTGCTTCATTCCCAATTTCATTCGGTACATGCAATTGCAACCGATCTCGAAATACGCCCGCGAGGCGTGCGAGTTTGCCAACCTGTATTCGAAATGGCGCGGTGCCAACCGGTTCATCGCCTACACGTTGGCCCTCGACTTAATGGAAGATCGGCCCGAAGTGCAGGCGCGGCAGGTTTCGATTCCAAAACTCCAAGGCATCCGCGACTGGATGAAACGCGAAACCAAACTCGGCAACCCGACGCTGACCGTCGAAGTTGAAAAAACTTCCGATCCCGATCTCACATTGGCACTCGAGTGGTCGGAAGCGGTCAACGACAGCATTGCACAAATGGTCAAGGGAGTTCCCCCTTTTCCCGGTGTCCGTAACGCCCTGGAGAAGTTGTCAGCCTGTGCCGACATGATGGTGTGCTCGGCGACCCCCAACGAGGCGCTCGAGGCCGAGTGGAAAGAGCACGGCATCGAAGACTTCGTCGCCGCAATTTGCGGCCAGGAAGCGGGTAGCAAGCAGGAAACACTCGGACAGGCGGCATCGTTGGGCTACGAGAAGGATCACGTGCTGATGATCGGCGACGCCCCCGGCGACAGGAAAGCCGCACTCGAGGTCGGCGCCCTGTTCTACCCCATCAACCCGGGCCACGAAGAAGCCAGTTGGCAACGCTTCCTCGACGAAGCCTGCGACAAATTCCTGAATGGCCAATACGTGGGCGATTATGAAAAGTCGTTGATCGACGAATTTGACACCTATCTGCCGGATACTCCACCTTGGAAGAAATGATCCGGCAACACCGCTTGCGGTTTAGCGCACCCTATTCAACTCCCAACCGACAACTAACCACGGATCACCATCGGAATCATGCAAAACGACATCGCACTTATCGGACTGGCCGTTATGGGCCAGAATCTTGTTCTCAACATGGCCAATCACGGCTTTTCTGTCGGCGTTTACAACCGCACGACTGCCACGACCGATGACTTCGTCGCTGGGCTGGGCGATCGGCCGGAAGGTGTCGTTGCCGACGGCACGCCGGATCGCATCAGCGGCTATCACTCGCTGGAAGAACTGGTGGGGAGCCTTAAGTCGCCACGCAAAGTCATGCTGATGGTTAAAGCGGGGCTGGCCGTCGATAAGATTATCGAGGATCTCATCCCGTTGCTGGATGAAAACGACATTATTATCGACGGCGGGAACACGCTGTTCGGCGACACCAACCGCCGCACCAAAGAGGTGGCCGACGCCGGTCGGTTGTTTATCGGCACCGGCGTTTCGGGCGGTGAAGAAGGGGCGCTCAAAGGGCCGAGCATTATGCCGGGCGGTTCGCCCGAAGCCTGGCCTCACGTCAAAGACATTCTGCAGACCATCTCGGCCAAGGTCGGCCCGAACGGCGACATTCCCTGTTGCGAATGGGTGGGCGAAGCGGGAGCCGGACATTACGTCAAAATGGTGCACAACGGCATCGAGTATGGCGACATGCAGTTGATCTGCGAAGCGTATTTCATTCTGAAGCAGGCGCTCGGACTGACCAACGACGAACTGTACCGGGTGTTCAAAGAGTGGAACGAAGGCGAGTTGGAAAGCTATCTGATCGAAATCACTCGCGACATTTTCACCGTCAAAGATCCCGAGACCGGCGAACATCTGGTCGATCAGATTCTCGACACCGCGCGGCAAAAAGGAACCGGCAAATGGATGGGCCAGCACGCTCTCGATCTCGGCGTGCCGACGACGCTTATTACCGAAGCGGTTTACGCGCGTTGTCTCTCGGCGCAAAAGGATGCCCGCGTTCGGGCGGCTGAAGTGCTAAGCGGCCCGGAGATCAAGTTCGACGGCGACCGGCAGCAATTCATCGACGATGTGCGTCAAGCGCTCTTCGCATCGAAGCTCTGCAGTTACGCACAAGGCTACGTGCAACTCGATGCGGCGGCCGAGGAGTTCGGTTGGAAACTGAACAACGGCGAAATCGCCATGCTATGGCGGGGCGGCTGCATCATCCGGTCGACATTCCTTGAAGACATCAAGACGGCATTCGAGAAGAACCCGGAGTTGGAGAACTTGCTCTTGGATGACTTCTTCCGCTCGGCGATCGACAAAGCGCAGCCAAGTTGGCGGCGCGTGGTTTCGACGGCAGTGAACCTGGGGCTGCCGGTTCCTGGCTTCAGTGCGGCGCTGAGTTATTACGACGGATATCGCCAAGCCCGGTTGCCGGCGAATCTGTTGCAGGCACAACGCGATTACTTCGGTGCGCACACCTACCAGCGCATCGACAAGCCCCGCGAAGAAACTTTCCACACAGACTGGATTCGGCAACGAAACTTGGAAGACTGAGTGGGATTGGAATTCACTGAAATTCGTCTGTTCACATCATTCACTTTCCCCGATAATGTCGGGGGAGCGGCGGGCGTAAGCCCGCTGATTCAGTCGATCGTTGAATCATCGTTGCGAAAACTGGCTGCATGCGAATCGAATTCCTGGGAACCGGCGGGTATCACCCCAACGAACGGCGGCACACGGCCTGTGTGATGCTGCCGGAAATCGGTGTGGTGTTCGATGCCGGCAGCGGGTTCTTTCGCGTGCCGGAGCGGCTACAGACGTCTGAACTGTCCGTGTTTCTCTCACACGCGCATCTCGATCACATCGTTGGGCTGACCTTCCCGCTCGTCTCAATGGAGAAGGGCCAACTGCAGCGGCTCCGAGTCTATGGCACTTCGACGACGCTGGCCGCAGTGCAGCAACATCTCTTCGCCAATGCTCTGTTTCCCGTTCAGCCTAACTACGAATACATCGAACTGAACGGCGACGTCACCCTACCCGATGGTGGTGTGCTGCGGCATACTCCGCTTGAACATCACGGTGAATCGAACGGCTTTCGCATCGACTGGCCGGAAAAGTCACTGGCCTACATCACCGACACGACTGCTGGTCCTGATGGTGTCGATGCCGAATTCATTCGCGGCGTGGATCTGCTGTTGCACGAGTGCAATTTTTCTGACGACATGCGTGAATGGGCTTTAAAAATGGGCCATAGTCATCTGACACCGGTGTTGGAATTGGCGCGCGATGCCGAAGTCGACCGGCTGATTCTGCTGCACATCGATCCCCAACTCGGCGGCGATGATCCGATCGGTCTCGTAGGCTTGCGAGAGATCTTCCCCCGGACGGTGGTGGCGGAAGATGGCGACGTGTTTGAGATTTGAGCCGATGAGGCAATCGTTCAATCGTCAGTCAACGTGTGCCGCTGTAGACGGGTGCCACTGGCGTGTCGCCAGTGTTTACCGCGCTGCACTGGCGACACGCCAGTGGCACCCACCTTGCCGGCGATTATGAGTTTTCGTCCGCGGCGACCGGTTTCAAAGATTCCATCGGTGGATGCTTCAGATGGTGTCCGGTTGCCTGCTGGTAGGCATGTGCGACGGCAAGCAATTCGCTCTCGCCGTACAGGCGGCCGGTGAACGTAATCGATGTCGGCGTTTCGACGTCGTCGCGTTTACGGAAGCCGTTTGGCAGTACGACCGTCGGGTGGCCGGTGAGGTTGGTCACCCCCAAGTCGTTGCCATCAACGTACAAATCGATATCAGCCATTAACGTCTTCATCTCATCCATCAGCAGCCGACGGATGCGATTGGCCCGCAGATATTCGACGGCGGGAACGAACTGTCCCAGCCGAAAAATTCTCGGCCAACTATTCAAACCCTCGGTAATTCCCTTGCGCGTAATCTCGTCGAAGACTGCGGCTGCTTCGGTGTCGAGAATTGTCGTTAACGCCCCAACGGGATATTTGTCCGGCAATTTAACCGGTATCAGCTTGACGCCGATTTTCGTTAAGACTTGAAGTTCCGGCCGCTCGGCCACCGGTTTGTCGTTTTCAAAGTAGCCGACTTTCAGCGTCCTCACGTTGCGCTGCGACGGCCAGTGAAACGGTCGATCAACGGCCGTCGGGTCCAGCCCGTCGAATCCATGCAATGCACCGAAGACCAATGCGCAATCCTCGACCGATCGTGTGATCGGGCCGATCTTGTCCATGCTCCATGAGAGAGACATACAACCGTTGCGGCTGACGCGCCCGAAAGTGGGCCGCAGACCGGATGTGCCACAACGGCGACAAGGAGAAACGATGCTGCCCAGCGTCTCGCTGCCCAGTGCGAACCCCACCAATCCCGCGGCAGTTGCCGAGGCGGAACCGGCCGACGACCCGCTGGAACCCTGCTTCGTGTTCCACGGATTCCGCGTCTTGCCGCCAAACCAGCGGTCGCCCATCGCCAACGCACCCAGCGACAACTTCGCAACCAGCACAGCGCCCGCGCTTTCGAGTTTGTCGGCAACCGTTGCCGTCACATCGAACGATTGATCCTGATAATGCGGTGCTCCCCAAGTGGTCTTGTAACCACGAACCGAAATCAAGTCCTTTGCGCCCCAGGGGATTCCATGTAGCGGACCGCGATAGCGTCCGGCGGCAATTTCACGGTCGGCCCGTTCGGCCTGCTTGATCGCGAGTTCTTCGGTCAACGTCACAACACACAACAAGGCCGGGTCGAATTGCTGCAAGCGTTTCAGGTAGAGCTTGGTCAATTCGACTGACGAAATCTGTCGCGTGCGAATCAACGCTGCCAGTTCGGTCACCGGCAGAAAGGCGAGTTCCTCTTCAGACTCCGGCCGCATGGGGGCCGCCTGTTCGCTGGGCCGGACCGTTCCCCGTTCGTTGTTGCGGTTGGGGGCGAGCCACGGAGCCGGGTGAAACAGGACCGCGGGAACGTCGGAATTTTCCAGCGGAACCGCCCGCAATTGACGAAAGTTGTCCAACTCGCGGTTGACTGCGCCGGCGGTCGATTTGCGATCCGCTTCGCTCAATTCGAGACCGGCAATCCACTCGGCCTGCTGAATCATGTCGGCGGTCACGTCGCTCGACTTTTCGGCCTGCGCGGCCAACGCCCGTTGAAACACGGCCGATCCGATTCCCAATCCGGCCAATGCCTTGAGTACGCGCCGACGTGTTTGTTTCTTCGCATCCGTCCTTGCGGCCACAGCAGAGGAATAATCTCGCACGACCGGTTGATCAATGTCTGTGGGAAAATCTTCGCTGTGCATCGACTTCGCTCCCGGGCAGGGTGAATCGCTTTGTTGGATTCAGCATACCGCAAACGACATCCGTTTGCCCGCGCAAGATTGCCCGACACTCCGTGAGGGGAGTCATTGGTCGCAAGTCGCCGTACTTTTGCACAGCAAGACATCCCGCCGTCGGAGCGGCGGGCTACTTGAATGACCAGCTCGTTTTCCAAGGCCAGCGGGCGGCCCGTCGTGCCTTCGCCAAACTCAGTCGCGGTTAAAGGCGCTGCGGCGGTCTTTCCAGGGCGTTTGCGTGAGCTTCTTCAGGCGACCGTCGAGAAATCCCAGCATTTGCTCTTCGCATTTTGTTCGAGCATTATTCCTGCCGATCAATTCCACGCCGCGGTACTTGAACGGATAGGCCTGCATCAGCACGTTTTTCTTGGCACCTTTGATGCCCGAGGCCGTTTTGTGCATGCGTCTGGTTTCGCCGCGTTTGTCTTTCTTGTCTGCCATTCCGTAGAAAAACACCGTTGAGAATGAAATGGCGGGCGCGGTGTTGCTGGCCAGTTTGCCAATGGATGGGAGACTGGCACCGGTGGAAAGCCCTTTGGGTTTGGATTCGGGAGACAACAGCAGCAATGTGCGAATGTCCTGGCCGCGCGGTGTCCGCAAACCGTCATCGTACGGCAGCTTCTGCCAGTCCCGAATCGTATAAATGATCGCTACCGCGGCACTCATTTCCGGCGCAATAATCGCCGTCTTGTTCATGTTGAGCCGCTCGGCCATGTGTTCTTTGAAGATGAAGGCTTTGACGGCTTCCATATCGAAGGCTACCATTCTCTTCCGATCGTCGGGCGTCATCCTGGCAGGCCCCTGAACCACCGATTGTCCATGTTTTCTCAAATCGACGGCGATGACTGCATAGCCTTGATTCCAAAGTCGCTCGGCGAATCCCGTTTTCCCCAGCCAAACCTGACGGTTTGACCCCTCCGCGTGCAGCAGAATAACCACGGGGGTTTCCTTGCCGACATCTGACTGATAATAGGTTATGTGAATTTCCACGTTGTCGGGCCGAGCCGTCGTCAGCACAATGTTATCGTGCTTGACCTTCTTTGCCTTTCCATTTGCCTGAGCGAATCCCACGGTGGATGCGAGCAGCACCGACACGCCAGCGATAATCGCAGCAACGGCCGAGCGCGGTCGGTCACTGAGAATACTGGATGAGTCGGAACGGAATTGGCAACTGGATCGCATTGACATCACGAACACCTGTAGTGTGGGTTGTCGGCTACGGAAAAGGCCCCAATTTATAGTCTACGAGGCAATGGAATCAGGGTCAATCCGCCATTTGCGCATGAGCATGCTCCCATCGGCCCTTCGGGATGTGTGAACGGAAATTCCTGTGTAGTCTGAACAATCAGACCACCCAATTGCTTAGCAATGAGGACAGCATTGATGGAGACACGTGGTTTGCTGGTAACGGGGACCGATACCGACGTTGGCAAGACCTGCGTGGCATCGCTCATTGCTCGAGAAAGTCGGGAACGGGGGTTGAACGTGGGCGTCTACAAACCGGTCTGCAGCGGGGCCGAACAGGGAGTTGACGGACAACCATTCTGGCCCGACGTGGAAGAGTTGTCGCAGGCAACAGGCGGCGTACACCCCCGCGACCGCATCTGTCCGCAACAATTCCGTGCGCCGGTCGCACCACCGGTCGCTGCACGTCTGGAGGGACGCGCGGTGGACAACGCGCTTCTAACGGGTGGTGTGCGATGGTGGCAGGAACGTGTCGAATTGTTGATTGTTGAGGGAGTGGGTGGTTTGCTGTGCCCGCTCAGCGACCTGAAAACAGTGGCCGATCTGGCGGAAGAACTTCAACTGCCGCTGCTGATTGTGGTTCGCCTGGGGCTGGGATCGATCAACCACACATTGTTGACGGTCGAAGTTGCGCGGTCGAGACGACTTTCGATCGCCGGAATTGTGCTGAACGAAGTCCAACGGCCTGACAAGTCGGCCGACGAACGCGATGAACCTGCGGAGATTGCCAGACGGTGTGGAGTCCCAATTTTGGGGGTCACGCAGCACAATCAACCAGACCGGTTGCTTCGCGAGGCGGCTACGGCCAAAATGAATTGGTTGGATCTCGCGGCCCCGTTGGCCGCGAAGTGATGAATGGTTTGCCGCGATTTGCAGTTGCTTGAGAATGGAAGAAACTTATGTCGGTTGAAATGGCCTGTGGAAATTGCCAGGGCCGATTCCTGGTCACTGTGGCGGGGACGGTCGCCTGCCCTCATTGCGGTACCCATTTGATGGTGTCGGCGGCAGATTGCCCACCGAGTGTCGATGCGAGCACGCAGACGCCGGTGAATGTTGATGAATCGCCCCCTGCACCGGAGCCAACCCCGACACCGGAGCCGGCCGCTGCTGCGCCAGAGCCAGCCGATCCCGAAGCGCGGATGTTCGCCAACTTCGCAGGTCTTGCAGACGCGGGACAAACCGAAGCGAACGAATCGGAATTGGCCGGTGCTGCAATATTGCCGGCCACCGAGCCTGCGGTTGACGAGACGGGTGATGCCAACTCCGGCGAAGAACAGTTTTCGTTCGGCCGGAAACAAGACGACCAAGAGCAAGACGAACAGGCACAAGACGAACAGGAACAGGACATCGTTCCGACGCCCGCAGAAGCCACTGCCGAACCCGTTATCGATTCGACGCCTGACAACAGCGAGGCAGCAGCAGAGCCAACCGCAGCGTCTGTCGATTCGTCGGTTCCAAATGTGGAAGCAGCCGCGACGGACGTCCCCGAGTTTTCAGCGATTGAGACAGGGGATAACGATTCCATACCGGAAGAGTCGCCCGCTGAGTTTCCGTCGTTTGAATTCGAGGCAGAGGCTCCGACATTGACGTTTGCCCCGGACGGCCAACAGGATCTGGATGGGGGACTCGGTGACGAAGAGTTGCCGTCGGCAATGTTTGAGGAGGGGGTTTCGCCATTCGAACCGAGCGGACAAAGTGAGGACGCACTGAACGATTTCCCCGACTTCAGCGCCGGCGCAGATGAGGACGACGGCGACAACCTGGATGATCTGTTATCGGGTGCCAGCACCGAAGCAACGATTGTCGAGAACAGCCTCGAAGTCCAGGCCGACCAACAACAGCCGCAGGAAGATTTCACCGAGCCGGCACCGGTGGCGGTGATGGAAACCGTAGCAGCAAGTGAAACCACGGCTGAGAAGATGATCCCCAAGGCCTGGTTTTTTATCCTCGCCAGTTATGCCAGCGCGATGACAATTGTTTGCCTCTGGTTAATTATGCGAATGCTGACGGGCATTCACCAATTGGAAAGTCTGGAAGATCCAGCCGAAGCGACCGTCCGAGACGGCAAGAAGATCGTCCAGCTGTATCAGATCGATATGGAATTGCCAAACGGCCACGTGCTGCGGCTGGGCGAAAGCCGTCGGTTTGGAAATATTCTAGTCGAACCGATCAAGGTGACACGTGGCCCGCTGAACTTCGTCTATTTTTCCAACGAAGAAGCCGCACCAACCGCACCGCCGGAAGCGACTGCTGCGACGCTCCAACTGTGGTTGCGAGTTAAAAACAAGTCAGACGACCAGACGATCGCACCGCTTGACCGGTTGATGCTCTACGACAATCGCGTACGCAACGAAGACAATTATGAGGACTATCGTGGGAACACGTTCGTCTGCCGCGCTGCGGACAAGCGAAAGGGCGGCGACCTGTTCTATGTCTATGACTTGAACACCAGCGACAGCTGGGATTTGCGCGGCCAAAAACTCGAACCACTGAAGCCGGGCGAAAGTCGCGAGACATACATTCCGTCAAGTCCCGATGGCATCGACAAGTTGAAGGGCAATCTTGTCTGGCGGGTGCATTTGCGAAAGGGCTACAGCCCCGCAAAACATGGCGTCACGACGCTGATCGAAATCAACTTCCACAGCGATGAGATACAGGTCGAAGCGGGAAAAAGGAAAAAGGAAAAAGGAAAAAGCGAAGAGATTTGAGTGGGGCGTTCTTCTCTACTTTTTTACTTTTGCCTTTTTACTTTCTCCTTCCCCTACGGCGATGGTTGTGGGTCGGCGGGTGGGGATGCGACCGTTGGAGCGAAAATTGGCGGGGCGGGGAACTTGCCGAGCCGCTGGCCAACGCGTTTCGCGTCGGGTTTGAGCGAGCCAAGTACCGAAGCCATCGCCGTAGACAGAGCCGGGTCTGTGGCTGCTGCCCAGCTTGCCCTCAACGCCAGGACATCGCGTTCATCCAGCGTGGCAGTGAATCGCAGAATGTGAAACGCCAATTGCAACGCGGCGTTTTCGCGGTGACGAACGTCGGCATTTTCATTCATTGCCAGGATTGCAAACTGTTTCTGCACTTCCTTTGTTGCGACGACCGACAAAGCGACCAGCGCGTTGTCGGCCAGATCCGGATCGTTCAGCGCCGACAAAAGTGCGTTTTCAGCTTTCGCGATGTTGAACACGCGATTTCGTCGCCCGCTGGCTATGTGAGCCAACCAATAGGCGGCGGTTTGTCGTCGCGCACTGCGGTGTTGGGCGGTCAACTTCGGGGCTTTGAAAGTTGCCAGAAATCGTCCAACCTGCGCCGTCATCGCTTCCGATGTTGCCGGTGTGACGATATAGGTCAAGCGAGAATACTGGTCCAACAAGCCGGCGACGTCAGCCTGCTTGCCATTCGGTCCGAAGATGACAATCGGAATGCCCGCGGTTCGGGCGTCGGCTCGCAAGTTGCCAATCGTCTGTGAAAGGCCCCAACGAATGGTGTTGATCTCCAGCAGGATCAGGCTGATGTCTGATCGCTGGGACGCGACACGGAATCCGCCCTGACCCGTCAGCGCAATATGCGGTTCGAATCCCATTTGGCCCAGGTACCCGCCAAGGCCGCGTGACTTCTCGGCATTTGTGTGGACGACCAACGCTCCGGGCGCGCCGTCGTCGGCCAAGGCTTGAGTCAGAATGGAAACGATGCGGCCGGAACTGCGAAACGGTTCGTTCGGATCAACTTGCAGAACGGTGGCGGCCGCGGCAAATTGCACGCGAAGATCGGGGTAGTTTAACGCGGTGATAATCGGTGCGCGACCGGGCCGACGTTCGGTGATCTGATGCCGTGTCGCCGTCTGCGACAGCACCTGCAGTGCCGCGATTGCCACATCGGCTCGACCGTTTTTCAGCGACTGTGCCAGCGTCTGGGAAACGACTTCGTCTCCCAGCGTCAGGGCCAAATCGTGAGTTGTGCCGGGACCGGTTGGCAGCGGCTTGTCCCAACCAACGCGGTGTCGGTCGGCTGCCAGGGCATACCCCAGGTACAACGCTTGAATTTCTGCGTCATCGGGAGTGAGCTCAAGAGTTTGCTTGGCGAACCGCATGCCGACATACAACGAAGCCGCTTCGGGCGATAGTCGTCGGACGCCGACCGTTCCGGCCGGAGGCAACCACGTCCAAACCGGAACCGTGCCATCCTCTGCCACGTTCCATCGGTAATCGTTGCGGTAATGCGTCAGCGCGATCTTTTTCAATTGACTGGAAACACCGAACGACGAGACCGTCCCAATCTTCTCGTCAGACTTCGCAAAAATGCGAGCGAGTGCCGACCGCGCCGCCGATTGCACGCCGACTGTTTGTTGTGAACCGAATGCGGGATACCACAAATACGGAATCGCTTCGCGTGCACGCAGCCAACCCAGCGCCTCGATACTGACGGCACGAATATCGTCGTTGGGCGATTCGAGCGCCCCCAGCAGTGCCGGAACAATTTGCCGTCCCATCCGCGTCAGCGTCAACAACAACACGGTGTGTTGCTTGGCGTCGCTGACTTGCTCGAACTGCAGTAGTAGCTGGGGGACGGCCACCGGTCCGGTGTTGCGCAGCGCGATCAATGCGGCTTCACGTTTTGTGGCCGATCCATTCAGATCGGCAATGAGCGCGACGATGCGTTGCTGATCAACACCCCGACGGCGAAACACATCGGTCACCAGATCGAGCAGTTGGATCGAAAGCGGCCGCAGTTCCTGGATGTTCGCCAGTTGCTGAAAGACCGCCGGTCCGTGCCGGTCATGTAACCGCAACAGCAGGGCATCGGTCGGTTTCGGAGTCAATACTTTCGCAAGGTACAACTTCGCCAACTTGGGCCGGGCCAATTTAACCATCATCAGCACGGCGTCGAAATCTTCGTCTTGAGTTTCCGGTTGTTTTAACAACGGCGAGTCGTCGAGCGTTGGTTCGGGGGGCGCCTTGGGCGCAGTAGCGGTCGGCTCGTCGTCTGCTTGCGCAAAAACAACCGTCGGTTGTGCTGACGCGAGCAAAACGAAAAGACCAGGCAACAAAAACTTCCAACACGCGCGCTGCATGGGGGCAACTCCGAAGGTGCAATGACAATCGTCTGTGTGCACGGCGACCGTACCGATGCCGGCCGTCGTTCCAGCCCCTGGAAAACAATTTGAGGATAGACCGGTGGCCATCTCTCTATAGTAGAGGGTATAGCACACCGAAAACAAATGGATTCCGGTGTTTTGATCTTATCGAACCCCCCGCCGCCCGGGCTGAAATCCACTGCATACAGATTAGAATCTGTAACGAATGTTACGACAGCATAGTCCGCGCAACCCGGGAATGCGGAACGATGAACGATGACTTGAGAACGGTGAACGATGAATTATGAAGGATGAACTGTGGACATCGAGTCGGGGCAAGCGTTCGCTTGCTCCGCCAGAACTTCTTACCCGTATTCATCATTCATCGTTCATCATTCGCTTTTCACTGTCGCAACCCGGTGTTTGGCGAGCAATTCACCGATTTGCACGGCGTTGGTCGCGGCCCCTTTTCGCAGGTTGTCGCTGACGCACCAGAACGACAAACCGTTGGGATGCGACAGGTCGCGGCGAATGCGACCAATGAACGTTTCGTCACTTCCCGTGCAGATTGAGGGCAGAGGGAACTCCCCGTTGGCCGTGTCATCGAGCACGGTGAGACCGGGAAACGCGGCGAACAACTCGCGGGCCTCGTCCGGAGAGATCGGGCGTTCGGTTTCAACGGTGATGCTTTCGCTGTGGCAATTGGCCACCGGAATGCGAACGCAGGTCGCGTTGATCTGGATCGATTCGTCGCCCAGAATCTTGCGGGTTTCGTACACCATCTTCAGTTCTTCGCTGGTGTACCCCTCTTCCTTGACGCTGCCGATTTGTGGAACGGCGTTGAAGGCAATGGGATGCGAGAACACTGAGTACTCGTAATCTTCGCCCGCCAGATGCGCGCGGGAACCTTCCATCAAATCGGTCGTTCCTTGTAAACCCGCGCCGCTGACTGCTTGATACGTGCTGACAATAACGCGGCGAACCGGAGAAGCATCGTGCAGTGGTTTCAGTGCGAGAACCATTTGCGTGGTGGAACAATTGGGGCTAGCGATCATTCCGGTGGCATTCAAAGCCGCCTCGGGATTGATTTCCGGCACAACCAGCGCGACATCGGGCTGCATGCGGAAGAAGCCCGATTCGTCGATGACCGTTGCACCGGCGGCGACGGCGGCAGGCAGAAATTCGGCCGCCACTTCGTCCGGAGTACTGGCAATTACCAAATCGACTCCGGCGAATGCGTCGGCCGTCAACTCTTCCACCGTGTGTTCGGTGCCGTTGAAAGTCAGCGTCGTTCCTGCACTGCGGGCCGATGCCAAAAAGCGAAATTGTCGAGCGGGAAAATTCCGCTGTTGAAGCAACTCAATAATGATGCTGCCAACGGCTCCCGTAGAACCGACGACGGCGACTGTCTCAAACACGGCACAATCTCCCGGGTGAAAACGTCAAAACATGGTTGTCTGTGAAGTCCGCGCGGAGCGCCACCCCGCCACGAAAACTACGCTCATTGACTATAACGCGTGCATGACATCCCCAAAAGCCCACGGGCCGCGTCCCGTGGGGAGCAGCGCGTCTCAAGCAGCAGAACGGCATTCAGCAGCCGGCAGACGGCTGAGAATCACGTCGGCCGTGCGGGCGGTTGCGCCGGTTTCGGCACAGCTTTCGCAAAGTTGCGACAGCTCCGCGAGCTTGTCGGCCAGCGCATCGTGGTCGCTCAGCCAGCGATCCAGATGGTCAAACGCCCACGTCACTTCACTCGACGGACTGCCGGCATAGAACCGTTCCGGCATCACCTCGCGGTCGGCAATCAGATTCGGCAGCGTGAAATACTTACATTGCATCACGATCCCGGAAAGCAATCGCTGAACACGGCTGACGCGATACGTCACCACAGCCGGCGTTTTGCGGGCGAGCAATTCCAGGCTGATCGAACCGGAGACCATCAAACAGCACTCGGCCAATTCGACAATCTCCGACGTCTTGCCAACGTGCAATTCCACCGGCAAGCTGAGATTGTGGTCGCGAATCCAGTTGGCGCAGAACTCGCGATGTGCCTCTTTGTAACAGGCAACAAAGAACCGAGCCGTTGGGTGTGCCGTGTGCAACCGTTGGACGGTGGCAATTAGCAGTGGCCAGTTGTTATCGACTTCAGAATTGCGCGACCCTGGCAAGACCCCAATGTTTCGTTTTCCGGAGACCTGCCGTTCGTCGATGAACGGTTGATCGAGTTTGGCATCGGCAACTTCATCAAAAAAAGGATGCCCAACGTATTCCGCCGCGACACCGCGTTTGGCATACCAGGCCGTTTCAAAGGGAAGCGCACAGAGTACGTGATCGACGAACTTCTGCATTCGTTTCACACGCCAAGGTGCCCATGCCCACAGTTGGGGCGGCAAATAGTAGAAGACCGGGATGCCCGCTTTCTTTGCCTTCCGGGCAATCCACCAATTGAAGCCGGGGAAGTCGATGAGCACGACGGCATCGGGCCGGTGTTCGCGAAAGTATCGGTTCGCGGTCTGAACCAACTTGTAGAACTGCCACAACAGCGGCACCACCCGCAGAAAACCCATGACGGCAAGCAGCGTTAACTGATACTGCAATCGGCAGCCGGCGCGTTCCATCAGCGGACCGCCGTAGCCGACAAATTCGATGTCGGACCGCCGCCGCTTCAGTTCTTCGATGAGATGTGCCCCGTGCTGATCGCCACTCGGCTCACCGACGGAGAAGAAAATTCGCATGTTTGCCCCAAAGGCGTCCATAAGAAACCCGGTTTTTCCAAAAAACCGGGTTTCTGCGCTCGCTTGCTATTCCGTGATCAACTGACAAATACGCTGTTTTCGAGGCGGAACAGTACCGAGAAAATGGCAAAACGGTCAATACCGGATGATCACTGCAGCCGCCAGAAAGCCGGCACAAACAGCACCAGAATGGCGAATAACTCCAGCCGCCCCAGCAGCATCAGCAGGCTGAGCAGCAGTTTTCCCTGCGGCGAGAAACCGGAATAGTTCGCGTGCGGGCCAAGGACGCCCAATCCGGGACCAATATTATTCAGCGTTGCCGCGACCGCACTGGCGCAATCGAGCAGCTTTTCTGAAGAGTGGTCGGCAGCCGTCACGGCACTATCACCCGATTCGCCGCCCCGCGCCACCCAGTGGTCATCCGGTTCAATTGCCACCAACAGCATCCAACTCGTCACAAAAATGACGAGCACGAGACTAAAATAGACAACCACCTCGTGTCGCAGTGAATTATCGACACGCGTGCCGAATACTTTCAGCGGCCGAACGACATTCGGCCGAAATGCCTGCTCGATTTCCAACCAGACGATTTTCACGAACAGCATCACGCGAACGACTTTGATTCCGCCCCCTGTCGAGCCGGCACAGCCGCCGACAAACATCAACAGCAGCAACATTCCCTTGGAGAACTCATTCCATTCCTGGAAATTCTCCGTGCCGAATCCGGTCGTTGTCATGATGGAAACAACTGTAAACGTCGAATGACGAATCGTTTCCGGAACCGAACGATACGTGCCACTCCACAGTAGGCTGACGGTTAACACGACGGCGGCGACGAGCAGAATGGAAAGATAGGCCCGATATTCCGGATCGCGACGCAGCGGTGCCAATCGACCCCAAATGCTTTTTCGCTTCCGCGGGTCGCGACGGTGCAGAACGGGATAAAACAGCGAGAAGTTCGTTCCCGCAAAGATCATGAACAGGATGATCGTCCCTTCGACGAGTTCGCTCTGGTAATGACCGATGCTGGCGTTGTGCGTGCTGAATCCGCCGGTCGCCAATGTGCCGAAAGCGTGACAAATCGCGTCGTACAGCGACAGGCCTTCCAGCGCTAAAATGATGGTGAGCAGTCCGCTGAGAACGACATAGATGATCCACATGACGACGGCGGTTTCGCGGACGCGCGGCCGGACTGCTTCGTTAATTGGGCCGGGGACTTCGCGGCGCATCAACGCTTTGCCGCCTGCACCAAGTCGCCCCAGAATCGCCACGAACAACACAATAATGCCCATCCCACCCAGCCAGTGGGTGAAGCTCCGCCAGAAGAGCACGCAGCGAGGCACAAACGCGGGGTCATCCAGTTCGGTCAGTACTGAAGCACCCGTCGTTGTGAATCCGGAGATCGACTCGAACAACGCATCAGCCACCGTCATCGGCTCGCCAGCCGCCCGTAATGTTCCCGCGAACAAGTACGGCAGACTTCCCAGCACGCCAGCCAACAGCCAACCCAATCCGACAATCGCCAGCGCCTCTTTCCGCAGAATGGCGGCGGTCTCTTTGCGGCCAACCCAATGCAGCACCGCACCGATCCCCAAACTACAGCCAATCGACGCCACAATGCCCCAGAACCCGCGAGCCTCGAACGTCTCCGCCTGCCCGCACGCGGGAAACGCCCACGGCAAGCTGAAGACCATCGATCCGCCCACCAGCATGCCCAGCAACCCCAGCATGCGGCACAACAGAAGCCAGTTCATAGTTGACCTGAAAAGTGGATAGTTCCGCGTTCACAAGAAACCCGGTTCTTTGAAAAAACCGGGTTTCTACCGCCGCTCGCGACGCAGCGGCATCTTATCGAATCGAACCGGAATTCTCACGTCGCAACCCAACGTAGCTGCCCCGGTTGTCGTCCGCCCGCCGGCATCACAGTTGCAACGGGAACCACAAGGTTGCGACAATCAACCTGCGGTATCATTCTGTCGCCCAGACCAAAGGGGAATTTCGATGCGTATTATGTTTTGCAATCCTGTAGTTCAGGCAAGCCTGCTGTTCGGTCTTGTTGTTTCGTCCGTCCAAGCCGACGATTGGCCGCAATGGGGCGGGCCGAAACGCGACATCGTCTGGCGCGAGACGGGAATTGTGAAGAAACTTCCGGCGGGCCGTAGGCCGCAATCTCTGTTGCCGCGGATGTGGTCGACACCCATCGGCGATGGTTATTCCGGTCCGGCAGTTGCCGACGGGCGGGTGTTCATCACTGATCGGCAGAAGCAAAAGGGAACCGAGCGCGTCCTGTGCCTCGACGCGAAATCGGGCAAGATCATTTGGACCCACGAATACCGTGTGCGGTACAACGTCAGTTACGATGCCGGCCCACGAGCAACGCCGACCGTCGATGGCAACCGCGTGTACACACAGGGCGCAATGGGCCACCTGTTCTGCTTCGACGCTAAAACCGGCGACGTCATCTGGAAGACAAATTATCTCGACGATTACCAGGCCAGCGTTCCCGTCTGGGGCATGGTGGCCGCTCCGCTCATCGACGGCGACCAACTCATCGCGGTCGTCGGCGGCGAAAAAGCGTTGGTCGTCAGTTTCGACAAAGCGACCGGCAAGGAACTTTGGAAGTCGTTGGACGATTCCGGCGTCGGGTACTCTCCGCCGGTCATCTACACCTTCGGCAAAACACGGCAACTCATCATCTGGCATCCCAAAGCGGTCTCGGCACTCAACCCGACAACGGGCGAAATCTACTGGCAGATCCCGTTCCGCGTCAAAGCCGGTCTCTGCGTTCCCATGCCGCGACAACATGGCAACCGCCTGTTCGTCACCAGCTTTTACAACGGTCCACGGATGATCGAAGTCGGCGACGATCCGACGACGGCCCGTGTGGTCTGGAAAGGCAACAGCAACAGCGAACAACGCACCGACAAGCTGCACTCGATCATGCCGGCACCGGTCATCACCGCCACCAACATTTACGGCATCTGCAGCTACGGACAGTTACGCTGCCTCGATGTCAACACGGGCGAGCGCGTCTGGGAAACGCTGAAAGCGACTGGCGACGGCCGCTGGTGGAACGCCTTTCTCATCCCACACGAAGACCGTTACTTCATCCACAACGAGCAAGGCGATCTCATCATCGCTGAACTTTCACCGCAGGGCTACAAAGAAATCAGCCGAGCAAAACTCGTGCAGGCAACCCGCCGATTGGGCAGCCAGGGCCGCACAATCGTCTGGTCGCACCCCGCATTCGCAATGAAGAGCGTGTTCGCACGGAACGATAAGGAGATTGTGCGTGTGAATCTGGCGGCGGAGTGATTCGATTGTTCAACGCCATTTGGCCGACCCGCTTGCGGGGCGTGTCGTTTCTGCGATGCACGCACGGAACAAGTTCATGACCGAAACCTACGATTGCATCGTTCTCGGCGTTGGTGGATTCGGCTGCGCGGCGCTGGCACATCTGGCGCGGCGGGGTGTTCGTGCGCTGGGGATCGAACGGTTTGATCTCGACCACGAACAAGGCAGTTCGCATGGCGAAACGCGGATCATCCGTAAGGCCTATTTCGAGCATCCCGATTACGTGCCGTTGTTGTTTCGCGCCTACGATTTGTGGCGGGAGTTGGAGCAGGAAAGCGAAAAGGAATTGATGCAGTTGTGCGGGCTGATGATTGCCGGACCGCCAGACGGTGAAGCGGTTCCCGGCGCGAAACTCGCGGCCCAGCGGTATGGCATCGGTATTGAAGAGCCGCCGCTGGCCGAAGCACGGGCGCGATTTCCCGGTTTTCGATTCGACGATTCCCATGCCGTACTGGTGGAACCGGACGCCGGTTTTCTGCATGTTGAAGCGTGTCGGCAGGCACATATTGAAACTGCATTGGCTCAGGGCGCGACGGTGCAAGCGAACGAAGCCGTGCTCGAATGGCAGCCGACGGTCAACGGCGTGCAGTTGCGGACCAACCGTGGCAAGTACGAGGCTGCGTCGCTGATTGTGACCGCCGGCGCATGGTCGGGCCGGTTGTTGGCCGATCTTGCGATTCCGCTGGAAGTGGTGCGGAAGCCGATCCTGTGGCACGGCGTCTCTGGCAATGAATACGACGTCGCCACCGGTGCGCCGGCGTTCTACTTTGAGACAACAACCGGCACGTTTTACGGATTCCCCTCGCTCGACGGCAAGTCGGTCAAAGCCTGCGAGCATTCCGGCGGTGCGGTTGTCGATGACCCATCTCGTCTCGATCGGGAGATTCATCCGACTGACATTGAACCGGTCGCGAACTTTATCCGCCAGTCGATGCCCGGCGTTCAGCCCAAACCGGCGCGGCATTCCATGTGCATGTATACGCACACGCCCGACCAACATTTCATTGTCGATCGCCACCCCCAGTGGCCTCAGGTGGTGATTGGTGCCGGTTTTTCCGGACACGGTTTCAAGTTCACCAGCGTGCTGGGTGAAGCGCTGGCCGACTTGGCGGTCGATGGCAAAACGGATTTGCCGATTGGGTTTCTCTCGCTGGATCGCGAGGCGCTGGCGCAGTAGAAGAAACCCGGTTTTTTCAAAAAACCGGGTTTCTGGCGTACCGCAATCACCGGCCTGTTTACGCCGGGCGCTCGCCAGCGATGAGCGCGGCGGCACCTTGTTCCAATAGCGCCTCGGCAACCTTTTCGCCCAGCGCGTTTGCTTCCGCGGGATCGCGTTCCCCTTTGGCCGTCAGCCGCTGTTTTCCGTCGGCGCTAAGAACGACTGCTTCGAGCGATAGGCGGCCGGAATTGATCGACGTCGCCACGCCGACCGGCGCGTGACAACCGGCCCGCAGACAGGCCAACAGTTGGCGTTCGGCTGTGACGGCGGCGCGGGTTGCCTCGTCGTCCATCGGGGCGAGCGCCGCTTGCGTGTCGCGGTCGTCGGCCCGACATTCGATGCCGAGCGCCCCCTGCCCCACAGCGGGGAACATCAACGGCGGTCGCAGTGAAACGGAAATGCGGGATTCCAGACCAAGCCGTCGCAAACCGGCTTCGGCCAGCACGAGTGCATCGAATTCGCCTTCGTCAAGTTTCCGGATACGCGTCTCGACGTTGCCACGAACTTCCGAAGTTTGCAGATCACTTCGGACATGAAGCAACTGTGCCACGCGGCGCGGGCTTCCAGTACCAATCCGCGCGCCCTCCGCAAGGGCATCGATTCCGGCCGAGGCATCAACTCCCGCCGGCAGTACCAACGCGTCGAACATCGAAGCGCGCGACGGGATGGCGGCCAGCGCCAGTTCGGCATGCGATTCGGTCGGCAAATCTTTGAGGCTATGGACGGCGACATCGGCGCGGCCATCGAGCAGAGCGTTTTGGATTTCGCGTGTGAAGACGCCGATCCCGCCGAATTCGCTCAACGAGGTTGCCCGGTCACGGTCGCCGACGGTTGAAATCTGCACAACTTCGACACTACGGCCGGGATTGTTGCGGCGGAGTTCTTCGGCCGTGTAGTTGGCCTGCCACAACGCAAGCTGGCTGGCTCGCGTGGCGATGCGGATGGCCGTCTGACTGTTTTCCTGCGACTGCACCGATGACTCCCTTATTGGTTCAGCCCGGTTCCGGAAGATTTCACGTTGTCGATTCCGTCTGTTCCGAACTCGAATCCGGCGATGGATTATCGGCGGTGTTGTCCGTGTCGTTTTCGCCGACGGCTCCGGTGATCGCCCCCTTGGAGGCTCCTGCAGTCAATTCTCTCGTCAGTCGTTCGGCCAATTCCTGCTGCAACAATTCCGGCGTGACCTGTTGATGGGGCGGCACGAGGACGCCGCAGGAAACGCAGAATTGGAATGCCTGATCGATCGTGACGTTCAAATCGATAAGTTCGCGCCGGGGAACGCTCATCGTGTATCCGGTGACCGGCATGGGAGAGGTTGGGATGAGAACAGTGACCAACGGCTCTCCGGCGGCTGTGGTCATTTCCAGCATGCTGTCGCCCGTCACAAAACCCAGCGACCAGATTCCACGGCGGGGATATTCGATGGCCACCACACGGTTGTATTCAATTTGCCGTTCCGAAAAGAGAAAGTCGGTCACCTGTTTGACTGCGGAATAAATGGTGCTGATAACCGGCAACCGTTCGAGTACAACGGATTCGAACTGCTGAACGAACCATGCACCAATCCGTACAGTGACCAGACGACCGATGAAATACATCAGGACAACTGCAACGGCGATCGCTCCGGAACTCAGCAGAAATTGACTGCCGAAATACTCGATCGTAACAAACTCCATGTAGACGCCGCGGGAATTGCTGGGGATCTCTGCGTCCGGAACCTTTTTCGCAACGTCTCGGTAAACGCGGTAAGGAACGGCCCGTTCGCCGAAGGGGACGTAGATTCTCGGCGTCTCGCTGATGTCATCAACTTGCCGTATCAACCATGCCACGGGGATTTCGGGCGGTAATGATCCGTCGGGGTTGCGGTGATCACCTGGCGCGTTCCAATCCTCTTCCAGGCCCGTTTTCAATTCCGGCGTAATCTTGTAATTCTTCTCGCAGTAATCGAGCGACGGCAACTTGTCCCAGAAGACCAACTTCTCTGACGGTTGGGACGCGTCGATTCCCAAGGAAATGGCGAATCGGACTCCGTATCCAATGGGGGATATGATGTAAGAGTTGATGACACCGGCGATCCAAATCAGGATCACAACCGTGAGAATAGCCGGCAGCGCGATCCCCAATCCGCGCAGAAAAAACCGCGTCGCCGAAGCCCCCTTCGGTGCGCTGGATTCGGGATTGCTAGGAGAGTCTGTGGACATTCAAGTAAAAAGGTAAAAGGAAAACTAAAGAAGGAAAACAAGGAGGAAAGGGAAAAGTCGTCTTTACGTTTTTTACTTTTGCCTTTTTACTTTTATCGACCGATGCCTCGCGCGGGAACCGCCACGATCACACGGTCTGCGCCACTTTTCCGCAACGCGCGTGAAATCTCATTCGCCGTCGTTCCCGTTGTCAGAATATCATCGACCAGCAGGACCGTTGCCCCTTTGAGCGCGTCGGGCTGACGCACGCGGAAAGCACGGCGGAGATTGCTGCGCCGCCGATAGGGTCGCAGCTTCGACTGGGGCGGCGTTCGGCAAACTTTGGCAAGTATATGCATGCCGAATTCAACTTGCAACCTGCGTGCCAACGCCTCGGCCAGCGTCTCTGCGGCATTCGGCTCCATCCAGAGTCGTCGCGTCCAGTGCCGGGGAACGGCGACGACAAGATCGATTTGGGCCGCCTCCAGTGAATGTTGCTGACGCTCCCACAGCAAGCCGGCAACTGCTGAGGCCAGAGGTTGCCCGTCCGATTTCTTCGCCCGCAGACATGCCGTTTTCAGCGCGTCGTCATACACTCCCAGGCAAAATACACAGTCGAAATGGAATCGGTCGCGATGGCAGTGGACACAGCCGCCGGTTGTATCCAGGTGCGGGCCGACAGGTGCCCCGCAACGATAGCACACATGCACAAGCTGCGGCGCAATTTGATCCCGGCAGGGAAGACACAACTCCAGGTCGAATGTTTCCGAACGGCGCGACTGCTGTGCCTCCCGTCCGCAGAACGGGCATGTCGGGGGATATACGAAATCGACCGCCGCATGCGTTAGCGTGCGCAGCCAGTCGGCAAAACTTGCTACGAAGGTCGGCCAGGATGCTGCCACTTGGTCTTCCTGCAGATATGAAGTGTCTCGGGAAAGTTCCAAATTCCCTGCTGAGCATGATTTCCCTGCCGACCAGAGTACGGCAATTCCCGGTGCATCTCTACAATAGCGTCGAGATGGCAACGCGGTGCCGTTACTTATTGCAGTTCGTTTCGGTCGTCGAGGAAGCACTCGAACCGCATAAATGCCGTCACTACGAACCTGTTTGCCAGGATGTTTTTTGTTGATTCATTGATGCCTGAAAATGTCACTATCATTGGCGGGGGTTTGAGCGGATTGGCGGCTGCGTGCGCGCTGGCTGACAGAGGGGTGCGTGTCACACTGCTGGAATCGCGTCCACGGTTGGGGGGACGTGCCGGTTCCTTCATCGACCGCACAACCGGGACGCAAATCGACAATTGTCAGCACGTGACGATGGGATGTTGCACGAACTTTCAGAAATTCTGCGACACCGTCGGCGTGTCGGAGCTGTTTCGCCGTGAAACCCGGTTGAACTTCGTCGGACCAGACGGGGCCATCGATACGCTTGCATCCAGCTGGCTGCCGGCGCCCTTTCATCTGATGAACGGATTCCGACGGCTGCGTTACTTGTCGCGCGCCGATCGGCGGTGTTTATCGCGTGGACTGCGGTCGCTGGCGCGGACTAAGCCCACTGAGGATGATCGGCAGACGTTCGCCGACTGGCTGCGCGAACATCAGCAGACGCCGACGGCAATCGAACGATTCTGGAACGTCGTGCTGGTGAGCGCGTTGAGCGAGACACTCGACCGGATCGACGTGGCCAGCGCCCGGAAGGTGTTCGTCGATGCGTTCCTGGCGAATCGGCGTGGATGGGAAGTGCAGATTCCAACCGTTCCGTTGGACGAATTGTACGGCAGCCGGCTGACCGATTGGCTGACAAGCCGGCACGCAACGATTCGCCTGAAATGTGGCGTCGAGCAAATTCTCGTTGAGGACGACCGTGTGAAGGCGGTCGAACTTCGCGGTGGTGAGCGGATTGTCGCGGACGAATTCATTTTGGCCGTCCCGCATCAACGCGTTGCAGCTCTGCTGCCTGAATCGATGCAAACCGTTCCTGAGGTGGCGGGCCTGGCGCAACTGGATTCGGCCCCCATTGCCAGCGTGCATCTGTGGTTCGATCAACCGTTGACCGACTTGCCGCACGCGGCGTTTGTCGAACGATTGAGCCAATGGATGTTCAACCGCACGGCTCTGCAAAGCGGAAATCGGAAAGCGGAGAGCGGAGAGCTACCAAGCGACCATGTCCCCAAATCTCCGCATTACTATTACCAGATTGTCATCAGTGCCAGTCGGTCGCTGAGCGGAATGACGCAGGAGCAAGTCGTTGAAACGGTTGTTGCTGAGTTGGCCGACGTGTGGCCGGTTGCTGGCGAGGCCCAACTCGTTCACTCGCGACTGGTAACAGAACGAAAAGCGGTTTTCTCGGTTCTTCCCGGCGCGGATGCATGGCGGCCGGCGCAACAGTCCTTCATTGCGAATCTGCAGTTTGCCGGCGACTGGACCCGCACCGGTTGGCCGGCGACGATGGAAGGGGCCGTCCGCAGTGGCTTTCTGGCTGCAGAAAACGTGCTGACCCGGCTGGGCAAACCGGAGAAACTGCTCGCTGCCAATCTGCCAACGGCTCCCCTGTCCAAAATTCTGCTCGGTTTATAGACTAGCGGCTCATTGACTCTCGACTGGCGGGTCGGGTGCCACTGGCGTCAGGTCAAACCGAAGAGTCAGGGTGGCAGAGAAGTCGTTACCCGAAGCGTAAGCGAGGACGAAGCGGCACGTCACGGCATCCCTCGCTTACGCTTCGGGTTACGATATCGCGGTTCGCCCCCCCCTGAAAAATTGAGCCTGACGAAGAACGAGGCCGGCAAGACACGTGTTGAGCCATGTTGTTAATTGAATCGGACCATTGACGGCGCGCCTATGCGACACGTTTTATCAATTGTGCTGTTGCTGCTGGCGTTGACGCTGGTCGGGACAGTGGGCTTCAAAGTGGTCGATCCCCCAGCCGATTGGATCGACTGCCTGTACATGGCCGTCATCACGCTGACGACGGTCGGCTATCGTGAGTCGATCCAGGTTGAAGGCAACCCGGCGGCCAAACTGTTTGTCATCGTCTATCTGATCTGCGGTTTGAGCGTCTTCACTTACAGCGCGTACCATCTCGGCCAGTGGGTTGTCAGTGTGGAAATGCGGTCCATTCTCGAAAGGCGGCGTATGCAGAATTCGATCAGCAAACTGCACAATCATTACATCGTCTGCGGACTGGGGCGGATGGGAACCATCATTTGCGAAACGCTCCAGGAGCGCGGCAAGCCGTTCATTGTGATCGACATCGATGAAGAACGGCTGGCCGAGGTATGCGCCGAGCGAAATTGGTTGCACCTGGAAGGTGATGCAACCGATGACAGCATTTTGGAGAACGCCGGCATCGCCCGTGCCCGATCACTCGCGTCGGTTTTGCCGACCGATGCCGACAACGTTTACGTCGTCCTTTCGGCCCGCATGTTGTCGCCGGAACTGCAGATTATTGTGAGGGCCGGCGGCGAAAAAGCCGTTTCTAAACTGCAGCGAGCCGGCGCGACTCGGGTCGTTAGTCCGTTTTCGACCGGCGCGCAGAAGATGGCCCGGTTCATGGTCACGCCCAGCATCGAGGACTTTCTCGAAATCGCCGACAGTCGCGGCAACGAACTGGAGTTGGCCGACGTGCATATTGAGGCCGACAGCCCGTTCATCGGCAAACAACTGCAGCAGACTGACCTGCGAGAAAAAGGGGTGATGGTCATCGGCATTCGCCGCGCCGATGGCGAACGGTTGATGCCGCCCCCCGGCTCGGCGGTGATTGAACAAGGCGATTCGCTGTTCGCCTTCGGCAGCACCGAAGCGGTCAACCGCCTGATCGGCCAGATCGATCAGCACGAGTGACGAAGAGTCGAGTGTTCAACGTACGTTGATCGACGATCCACCCCATAGAAGCCTGAAGCGCAAGCGAAGGACGATTTCAGGGCGATGCCAGCAAGCTCCTTCGCTTGCGCTTCAGGCTTCTATTGTTGCGTCGATGCTTTTCCGTGCCCCCGCTATTTTTTTCGGATATCGAGGCAGAGAATCTCGCTGCCGTCGCGGAGATACAGCAGGCCGTTTGCGAGCGCCGGTGCTTGTCGTGTTGACCCGATGACTTTTGCGCGGGCGAGTTCGCGGAAGGATTTGGGAGATGCGGCGACGATGACGAGTTCGCCGTCGATGGTGCTGATGAAAAGTTTGCCGTCGGCGGCAATCAAATTCCCTTTGCCAAACCGGGCTTGCTGCCAGGCGCGCGTTCCGTCGGTTGCGTCGATGCACGTCAGGTGCGTGATTGGTCCGGCACCGCCCACGTTGTCCATGCCGTACAGGTGACCGTCGAGCAGAATGGACGTCTGCCATTCATTACGGAGCACACTGCGGCGACCGGTGGAATCCCAAACCGTCTTCAGGGCGAACTTTTTACCGTCCGGTTTCAATTTCAGCAAGGTGCTGCCGTGATTCTCGCCAGCCGACAGGAAGACGCGATTCTTCCAGGCCAGCGGCGTGGCGATGTTGCATTCGTAGTCGGTGTTGTAGGGAAATCTCCACAGCGATGTCCCCGACTTGGGATCCAGCCCCAACGCCGACTGCCCCGTGAAGGCAACAATTTGTTTGCGACCGGCGACGGTAAGCAGCGCGGCCGACGAATATCCGGCCGAGTCTCGCCCGGTTTTCCAAGCCAGTTTGCCGGTGGTTTTGTTGTAAGCAACCACCGTCGCGCCGGGAGCGCCGACTGTCACCACAACCAGGTCGCCGGCAATCAGCGGCGAGGAAGCCATGCCGTAATCGGCGATATTGCCTCCCATTTCCTTGACGACCTCGTGACGCCAGACAGCCGTGCCGTCCGAGAGTTTCAGGGCTGCGAGGATTCCATCGCCGGTGAACGCGAACACCAATCCGCCGTCAATCGCCGGTGTCGCGCGGGGACCGGCACCCATCGAGTTTCGATACGCGGCAGCAATCGCCGTACTCCAGACCGGCTTGCCGGTCTTCGCGTCGAGCAGAATCACCTGCTGCTTGCCCTCGCGTTCCACCATCGTTGCCAGTTTCCCATTGCTGATGATCAACCCCGACATTCCACCGCCGCCCTTCGCACGCCACACTTCGGGCGGTCCGTCGGACGGAAATTTGTCGAGCAGTTTGGTCTCAGTGGAAATACCATTTCGATTCGGCCCAAGAAACTGCGGCCAATCGGCGGCACTGGCAGGGCGACCGCCAAGAGCGGAACACACCAGGACAACGGCAAGAACGGACGGCAGACGGAATGCGCGTTTCACGGCGAAGCCTCGCTATGGGTTTCACGAGCAGTTGAGTTCACAATCAGCGGAGCTTTAGAGCAGTCGCCATTTTCGAGAACGAAAGCGACAACATCCCCGCAGCGTGACTCGATGATCGAGGCGACCAAGGCCGCTGTCAAGGGGCGAGACGCGCGAGGTGCTGATTCGCGTTGCTGCCATCCCGACGGGCGACAGTTTCCGTCGCTGCCGTCGGTCGTGGCGCGAGATGACTGTCTTCGAGATTCCGCGATTTCAATTCGGCATCGAAGCCGTCACTGGAATGCCATAGCGGAACACCGCTGGCATAACGCACCGTTAGCATGGCAACTTTGGCAGCCGAACCAACATGGGCCATCACCGGTTTCTCCGGGTCGATTCCAATCCATCCCAATCCAAGACAGGCGTCGCAGTCGCCGTAATCCACCGCCGAAGCGAGAACTCGGCCGGTACCGCTGCACTCTCCACAACGTGCGCCCAACTGCAGTCGGTCGCCGTCCTGACTCCACACAATCAAGTTTTCGGACTGTTTACTCATTAATGTCACTCGTTGCCACTAGATCAGGGGAATACGGCGAGTGGGCGCAGAAACCCGGTCTTTTCAAAAACCCGGGTTTCTCAAAGCGTCAACTCTTCCGGGCGAGGAATTATTCGGGCCTAACACAGGCAGGTCAAGGGTCGTCGGCGGTGTGTTGCAGTGAGGGAACGTGTACGATGTCGTCCGCTTCGGGCGAGAAATCCCCCATTGAGCCGAGCATTAACACTCAAACTTCGTAGCTGGAAATCGCCATGGATCTCGAACGCTTCGCAAAGCGCCGCCGAAAACTGATACGGAGTTTGAAACAGCAGGGCGTCGATGCGCTGTTGGTGACCGACTTCACCAACGTCACTTACCTGACCGGCTTCAGTGGCGACGACAGCTATCTGCTCATCGGCCCGCAGCAAACCGTGCTCATCAGCGACAGCCGCTACACGATTCAGATCGGTGAGGAATGCCCCGACATCGACGCTCACTTTCGCACCAATCGTGTGCCGATTATGGAAGCGACGGGCAAGCTGCTTCGAAAGGCGAAGCCGTCGAAGCTGGCGGTGGAGAGCGAATCACTCACTGTCGCCGAACTCGAAGAGCTGTCCAAACAAGCCAAATCGCAGGAAATTGTCCCGCTATCGGGGCTGGTGGAAACACTGCGGGAGATAAAGGATGCTGCGGAAATCGCCTCGATCCGGGAAGCGGTGCGGATGGCCGAGCAGGGGTTCGCGGTCATCCGGGCGTCGCTGGTGGGGCGAATGAGCGAACTCGAAGCGGCGCACGAACTGGAACACAGCATGCGAAAATTCGGCGCGACTCGCGCGGGTTTCGATCCCATCGTCGCCGTTGGCGCCAGAGCGGCGTTGCCGCATGCACATCCGTCGAAAGTTACGATGGAAACCGACGATTTCGTGCTTTTCGATTGGGGAGCAGAGACCGCCGACGGCTACAGGAGTGACTTGACTCGCGTTTTGGTGACGGGTAAAATTTCGACCAAACTAGAGAAGATATATAGAGTTGTGTTAAAAGCACAACTTCGCGGAATAAAAGCAATTCGGCCTGGCTCAAAAGGGTGTGACGTCGACAAGGCAGCCCGAAGTGTCATTGAGAAAGCAGGTTACGGCAAACGGTTCGGTCACGGCTTAGGTCACGGAATCGGGTTGAAGATCCACGAAGGTGGGCGATTTTCGCCGACATCGGAAACGATCTTGAAGCCGGGCATGGTGATGACCGTCGAGCCGGGGATCTACATTCCGGGTTGGGGCGGCGTGCGAATCGAGGACGACATTCTCGTCACTCGCGATGGTCACGAAGTGCTCACCTCGGTTCCGAAGGAGTTCGAGCAGGCCGTGATTCGATGAGTTTGTGCCGTCGTTGGACAGACGCCGAACGCTGTTTTGTGGTAACCTCGACGGTAGTGCAACACCCCGGAGACAACCGGCGGTTTGCCTTGCATGTCTGAAAACTAGAAAACGTCCGAAAACCCGGTTGCGGTTGTTCTCGATACTCCCAAGCAAGTGTCTGGGTGACCCGTCAGAGGGTTTTTGGACTGCGAACAGAGTCTTCCGGCGTATATCAAGAAAACAACATTGCAGTCGTTGACTGATGGGAAACCCGGCCTTCGGCCGCGATAGACGGGAAAGGTAGTTTCTGGATGTCTGAAGAAACTTCCGGTGATCGCGAATCGTTCGACCTCGAACGGTTGCGAGAGCTGATGGAGATGATGGAAAAGCACGACGTGACGCGGGTTAGCCTGCGCCACGGAAGCGAAAAATGGAACGTTTGCCGCGGGCCGCAAGATGTTGTGCAGATGGTACCTGCAGCGCATGTTCCGGCCGCCAGCCCTGCGCCATCGGCAGCCCCTGCCGCACAACCGGGCGCAGAACCGGCTGCGGTCGAGTCGGGACTGTTCATTAAAAGCCCGACCGTCGGCACGTTTTATTCGGCACCCAACCCCGACGATCCCCCATTTGTCACCGTCGGCAAGAAAGTCCAAACCGACACGGTTGTCTGCATCGTCGAGGCGATGAAGGTATTCAACCAGATTGCCGCCGAGGTCGATGGAACGATCGTCGAGATTCTCGTGAACAACGGCGACCCGGTGGAGTTCGGACAGTCATTGTATCGGGTCCAGCCGGGATGATGCCGAACGGCAGAGACAAGGGAAGAGTAGAAACGACGTTTTTCTCCTTTTCCTTTTGATTTTTTCCTCTAGAGACGATCCGGCAGCATGTTTCAGCGTATTCTGGTAGCAAATCGCGGGGAAATCGCACTGCGAATCATTCGGGCCTGTCGCGAGATGGGAATCGAGACGGTTGCGGTCTTCAGTGAAGCCGACCGAGGTGCGCACTATCTCGAACTGGCCGACGAGGCGTACTGCATCGGTCCTGCGCAGGCGGGCGATAGCTATCTGATGATCAACCGAATCATCAGTGCGGCAGAAATTGGCAACGTCCAGGCGATTCACCCAGGTTACGGATTCCTCGCCGAAAACGCACACTTTGCAGAAGTCTGCCAGAGTTGCAACATCGCATTCATCGGCCCTCCGCATGAAGCCATGTCTCTGTTGGGAGACAAAGTGAACGCGAGAGAAGTCGCCACCGCGGCAAAGGTGCACGTTGTACCCGGCAGCGATGGGCTGGTGGAAGACGAAACCGAAGCGATGGCCGTGGCCAACCGAATCGGCTATCCGGTGCTGATTAAGGCGACAGCCGGCGGCGGGGGCAAAGGCATGCGGGTCGCCCGCAACGACATCTCGTTGAAGGCGGGCCTCAAATCAGCGTCGGCCGAAGCAGAGAAGTCGTTCAAGAACGCCGGCGTCTACATCGAGAAATTCATCGAGCGACCGCGCCACATCGAAGTGCAGATTCTCGGCGACAATCACGGCAAAGTGGTTCACCTGTGGGAACGCGATTGCAGCGTACAAAGACGACACCAGAAGCTGATCGAGGAAAGCCCGGCAACCAATCTTCCGCTTTCCGTGCGGCAGGATATCTGCAAGGCGGCCGTGCGGTTGGCCAAAGCCGCCGATTACTCCAACGCCGGAACGGTTGAGTTCCTCGTCGATCAGGACAATCAGTTTTACTTCATCGAAGTCAACGCCCGCATCCAGGTCGAGCACCCCGTTTCGGAATTGGTGACGGGAATCGACCTGATTCAGGAACAAATCCGGTTGGCGGCGGGCGAAGAGTTGGGCATGACGCAGCGGGCCGTTCGCTGTGACGGTGTCGCAATTGAAGTACGCATCAACGCTGAAGATCCCGATAACGATTTTCAGGGAAGTCCCGGAACAATCACCAAGCTTCGCGTTCCCGGTGGCCCCGGCGTTCGGTTCGATTCGCACGTGCACGAGGGTTACACCATCGGCCCTTATTACGATTCGCTAATCGGTAAGCTGATCGTTCATCGCAATACGCGACCCGAAGCGCTGGCCTGTTTGCGGCGAGCATTGGACGAATTCGTCATCGAGGGAATCAAGACGACAATCCCGCGGGCGAAAGAGATCATTAGCCACTCGGCCTTCATCGAAGGTCAGGTTGATACAACCTTCGTCGAACGGACATGGTGAAGGTCGTTTTCTCTTAATCTTAATTCTACTCATAATCTTAATCTGCATTAATCAACAGTATCCGAGTTCGCAACGCGATTCGGAAAAAGGGATTAAGATTAGGATTAAGATTAGGAATGAGATTAAGATTATGAGAAGAGGTCGTACGAGCGTTTCCAGAGTTTTTTAAAACACATATCGAGTACCTGAGTCAATGAAAGTCGGAGTCCTTACCGGTGGCGGCGACTGCCCCGGATTAAATGCTGTTATTCGTGCCGTTGTCCGTGTGGTTCACAATGCCGGCGGCCAAACGCTGGGGTTGCTGGAAGGTTGGCGTGGCGCGATTGAAGGTAACTACACAGCGCTACATCCCGAGAACACCGACGACATTATCGCCCGCGGTGGAACGATTCTGGGGTCGTCGCGAACGAATCCGTACAAGCAACCGGAAGATGTCGAAAAACTGATTGCGAACTTCTATCGTCTCGGTTTTGACGCCATCGTGGCAATTGGCGGTGACGACACGCTGGGAGTCGCCAATAAACTCCACACCGAACACAACCTGCCGATGATCGGCTGCCCAAAAACGATCGACAACGACCTGAGTTCGACCGACGTCACCTTTGGTTTCGACACGTCGATCAACATTGTGATGGACGCCGTCGATCGATTGCGGACAACGGCCGAATCGCATCGTCGCGTGATGGTGATTGAAACGATGGGCCGACACGCTGGCTGGATCGCCTGTTATGCCGGCGTCGCGACGGCAGCCGATTATATTCTCGTCCCGGAAGTGGAAGTCGATTTCGATCGGATGTGTGAAATTCTGGTCGAGCGTCGCAAGAACGGCAAGAAATACGGAATCATCATCGTCAGTGAAGGTGCCAAGTTGCCTGATGAAACTGACTTCGTGACGCAGGCGGCAGAGATTGACGACTTTGGACACGTGCGACTGGGTGGCCTCGGACAGATGGTCGCCGACATCATCGAAAAGCGGACCGGGATCGAAACCCGCTGCGTGACGCTGGGACACCTGCAACGCGGCGGCCCGCCAAGTGCCTACGACCGCGTACTTGGAACCCGTTTGGGACTGCATGCCGGGCGGTTGGCGATCAACAAGAACTTCGGCAAGATGGTCGCTCTGATGGGAACCAAGATCGTCTCGGTACCGTTGGCCGAAGCCGTTGGAACACTGCGAACACTTGATGCAGAAATCCTGGACGAGGCGGCCGAGTTCTTCAAGTAGCCGGATTTCGCCAAGAGGCACGCCCCGCAAGCGGGGCGGCTAAATGCCGTTGTTCTTTCGAGGCGTCATTCCTCGTAAATCGGCAAGTGCCGGTAGGGCAATTCGAGGATCAGAATGCTCATCGCCGTGATGTAAAGTCGGCCGGCCTTGTCGCCGTATTCGTGCGGCGATCCTTCGGCGGGATGCCAACTGCCGCGCACGTCGTTCGTTCCCTTGTTTGATCCCTTGCGGATCTGCTTGGGAACGATGGCTTCCTGCGCCGCCTGGTACCAGTTCTTCCAATCATCACCGCCGACATTATGCAGCACGTGGCCGACGTAATACCACTCGTAAACGTTGCGGCGACCTTCCTTCCATTCCGGTCGGAATTTGGATTGCGTAATAAACCCGATTCCCTGCTTGAGCGGCGGGTAGTCGTCGGGCCAGCCAAGAAACTGGCGGCAAAGTAAACCCATCGCTGTGCGGGCCGCCGTTGTCCCGCCGGGAGGATCGTTGGGTTCATACTTGTAGCGGCTACCGTTTTGTTCCTGAACCGTGTCGAGGAAACTGGAACTGAGTTCAAACGCTTCGGTGGGAACATCCAATCCTGCAACGCGGGCGGTGTGCAAAGCCATCAATGCCCAGCCGGTCACCGAAAGATCGCCGATGGTTTTGTCGTCCTGCGGAACGTACTTCCAGCCGCCGAAGATCGGCTGTTGAGAGTCGATCAGAAATGCGACTCCTGCCGCCGCTGGCTTTCGCAGGTTCTCATCGCCAGTCATGGCGAATGCTTCGCACAATGCGATCGTTGCCTGCGAATGGGCATAGAATGCCGTTTGCCGTCCAAGTTCGACGTGATCGTGAAAGTTGCCGTCGATCTTTTGCACGCCGATCAACCATTTGAGTCCGCGTCCCACTGTGTCCTGATGCTCACCGAAGGTGTGCGTGTGTCCGGTTCCCAGAAAGGCCATCAACGCCAATGCGGTCGCACCGGTATCAGTGCGCAGTGTGGAGTAACCAGCATCCGGGTAACCCTCGTGCAGGCTCCAGTTGCCGGCGGCGCGCTGTCGCCGTTTGAGCCACATCAACCCAGTGGTGACGGCCCTCTCGGTGTCCTTCCCTCCGCCGTACTTCTCCAGCATCTTAGCGCGTTCATTGCGACCGCGGCCGTTGAGAATGTTCTTGACGTCGGCCGGTTTGACCGGCCCGCCACGATTCGGCGTATTGGGATCTTTTGTTTTCGTGGTTGAATTGTCGCCGTTGTTGTTGGGAACTGTTCTGATTGGGGTAATGTCTACCGGTATATCCAGCGGTTTGCCGTCCTGTTCGCCAGCGGCTGCCGCAGCGGCAGAGATCCAACCGAACTCCATCGTCGGATCCTGATTGCCCAGGTTTTGGCTGCCTGCAACAATGAGTGCCATCACGCCCAAAATGGCGACATGCACCAGAATGCTGACGCCCAATCCGGGGAGTCCCGTGCGGGCTTCGCCTTTCAGCACTTCGGCCAGTGTTTCGTCATGGGCCAGTCCGTCGGCAGGATCGACCTGGATTGCGACGATCGGTTTGCTCTTGCGACGTCGAGTTTTCCTGGGACGTTCGCCGGACGAACTCTTGCGCGCAGGCGACGCCGGCTTCGGCTGTCGTTGCGATTTCTTCTGGACGGATTCTCGCCGCTCGGCGTCAGACATCATACGCTTTCGGGTGGCCCAGAACGAAACTTCGCAACCATCGCACGGCTTGTGCCCGATCATCGGGTTGGGTGCCACTGGCGTGTCGCCAGTGCCGACCTCACTCCACTGGCGACACGCCAGTGGCACACGTCAATTGAAGATTGACAAGAGACCCATTCGGAAGACAAGAAACGACGTCCCGCGACGGAGTTCGACAAACTCAGCCTCGATTCTACGCGAAGCGGGCGGTGATATGAAGTATCGGCCCGGTGGTTTCGGCGAAAATCCCGCGTCAACAACTTCACACGGCGCGAATGATGGCGGCGGCACTTTGTCCCATTGCCGTGCGATTGACGCTGATTGCCGTTGGTTCGCGCTGCCGATGTGGCTCGTGATGAACCACCTTCAATCGGCAGCGGGGGTCGGGTGTTTCGTAGTTGAGCGTCGGCGGAATCATCCCGTGCCGTAACGCCAATACGCTGCCGGCCAGTTCGACGGCTCCCGATCCGGCATCGAAATGTCCAAAGTAACTCTTCAACGCGGTGACGGGAATTTTCTTGCCCGCATCGCCAAACGCCCGGTGATACGCTCGCGATTCCACCAGATCGTCGCGCTGCGTACTCTTGCCGTGAGCGTTAATGTGTCCCAATTCATTCGGCTCGATGTCTGACTTGCGAAGCGCGGTTTGAATGGCTCGAACCAAACCCGTTCCGCCGGCACCGTTCGAGTAACCGGTGCCGTCGCAACCTGCGCCAACACCAAGTACCTCTGCGTAGATGTCCGCTCCGCGGGCAATCGCGTGGTCGTAGTCTTCCACCAGGAACGACGCGGCACCCTCGCCGACAATCGTCCCGTCTCGTTCGAAATCGAATGGCCGACAGGCCCGATCGGGATTGTCGTCACGTCGCGACAAGGCTTCGAACAGGTTCAATCGTGCAATATCAACCGGATGAATGCTCGAACTGCAGGCACCAACCACCATACAATCGGCCGCCCCACGCTCGATGACGCCGATTGCTTCGGAAAGTGCCAAAAGGGCAGAGGATTCGCGGCTGGTGATGGTGTTGTTTGGTCCTCGCGCGTCGTGTTCGATTGAGATGTGGCAGGCCACCATGTTGGGCAGTTGCCGTAACATCCACAGCGGGCAGATGTTACCCATGCTGTCGTTGCCGAAGCGATTGTACTCAAACTCGTCGTCGCTCGGCGAACAATGCTCGACGGCCTCGGCCAACTCTTGAGGAGTTGTCAACATCCGCCCGGCGCCGAATCCCACTCCCAGCCGCTCGGGGTCAATATCACCCTTCTTCAGCTTGGCATCTCGAACGGCCAGACTTGCCGATGCGACGCCCAGTTGAGCGTCGCGCGACATCACCTTGAGGTGTTTTTTGTTTTCGAAGAATTCGGCCGGGTCGAAATCGGTGATTTCGGCGGCCAACTTCGATGGCAGCCCACCGTGCGGAATCGATTGCAGAATGTCGATACCGCTGCGGCCGGCCATCAGCGATGACCAAAACGAGTCGTTGCCAATGCCAATGGGCGAAACGACACCCACACCGGTGATGACAACGCGTCGATTTGTATACCCAGCCGACATGAACGGGCCTGTTATCTATGCAAAAGTGGGTGACTGACGCCGAAAGACGCCTCGGCCCCCCTTATCAGTTTTCCAGCCGTACTGTTTCTATTTATCGGTCGATCTGCCCTGTTTTGGTCAGACTTGACTCAAGAACCTGTGAATTCGACAAAAACTGTGTCCGCCGTCTTCAGCCGGCTCCGTTTTGCACGCTCGGTGATGCAGCGACCGCCGAATTCCGGCAGATCCACACAACATGAAAACATTTGAACACGCTCTCGCCGAACTACACAAGCAGAATCTTGTTAACTCAAGTCGAACAGGGTTCGCTCCGTCACGCGGGGATCGCAAAACGATCCACAATCAGCAGCGTTCACGTAGAACGCCCAAAACAACATCGACAGAGTCTCAGTGAAGGTGTGTCGTATTACCCAGCGAGAATACGTCCTTGGGGGGAGTGTACGAGGTAGGATCCGGTCCTCACTCTGGACCACGAACACGGTCACCACTCGTCCCAAGCGGTAAGGTTTTCGCAGTCCCGTTATTTTACGCAGCCTGACCATTTGCAATTACACTCAAAAGCCCCTGTTGTGTCAAGTGCTGACCGCGTCGGGAACGGGGCAATATTGGGGATTTCCAAATGGGGGAAATGCCAGCCCGTCGTGGAAGAAACAGGCCTGTGCGTGCCGCAGGTTGAGAAAACGGCTCGGCCGTAAGCCCACATCAATCCGCAGCACACGGTCGTTTTTCCCGTGGCCTTGGATTCAGCCAAACCCAGGGTAACGGCAGGACTGCGAAAAACGTGAAGAGTGCGAAGCGGAAAACATTGAAGACTTGCAGTTTGCGATGCGGTTGAGACGCGAGCGGACTCGTGTCCCGAACAGCAGACGGATTGCCGTCATCTACCGTAAGCAATTGCCTGGCGAGCTCTGCATCCAGCCCCGCAGGCGCGGAGCCCACTCTGCCGTCAACCAGGGTAACGTGCCGCACCGGCTGGTATTCGAAGAAGAATTCCTTGTGCTGATGCGTTCCAATCGCGTCCGCATCGGTTGCGCCGAGTAGTCGAACAGCGGCTGATAGTTCGATATCGCGCGGTTCGGTCCAGGGGATGGAATCGGAATCGGTCTCAATAACCATCACAGTTGTTGACGTTTCATCGGGAAACTGTTCGAGCGTTCGGCCGCGATCATCCGGAAAGGCGCTGCGCGGTCCAACGACGGCAACGTAACTCGTCACACCATCGCCGTCCATCGAGTTACCGTGAGACGGACAGGCATAAACTTGGGGCGTACCCAGCAACAGTTTTCGGTTTGCCTCACTGTCCCACGGTTCGTCGAATCGATAGTCGTCATAGAATATCAGTTCGTCAATATATGGCAGAAGCAGCACCCGCCAACTGTGCATCGGGCGTCCATTTTCGTCGGCGACAAATGCAGGCGGAAACCAACCGTAGTCTTCGTGGTAATTGTGCACCGCTAACATGATTTGCTTCAGATTGTTGTTGCATTCAGGGCGCACCGTTATCGCACGTTGTTGATGTACGTTAGGGACAAACACGGAATACAGACAGAAGTGCAGAAAGGCGAGCGCGCAGACGATACATAGACCGATCGGTCTCGAACGGCTGTAGAAGACGACTGCCCACGCTGTTAGCAGAATGGGGCTGATAATGATGGCGATAGGGTTGAACAACAGAATCGCCGAACTCGGCAAGGCTACGGCATACAGAAAATGCGCGCGATGCACACCAAGAATGCGTGGTACCGGAGGCGGAACGGTTTCTGTTGTCGGGGCATCGGGCATGGCGCTGCCGGTGTTCTTCAACCGTAACGTATCGGTTCATGTGAACAAGATGTCACCGGCAACTGTCACAGGTGCGAAGCAGGGTTGCAAGGTGTTATTGCCGAGGATCAGGGCATAGGACCAAGCGCGTGTCGATTCGTTCGAGAGGTTGCAAGCCGTACATCCCGAACGGGCGACCGCGACTGCGGGGAAAATTCGAGAATCGTTCGTCCTGTCGGCGTTCCTTGTCCTACGTTTTCCAGTGAGGAGATTTTTTCCCTACCCAAAATAGAGCCAAATCTGAGGCCGAGACATGAGCCGTCCCCAACACCAACGCAAACAGGTCTACGTCAGCCGCGCGATTCAGGGGCGGATTGTCTCGAAACTCGCAATCTACTGGGCCACCTATCATCTGGCCTTGTGGCATGGGATGTTTCTGTTTCACTATTTTCTGTACCGCAGTCAACTGATGGCCGATCCACAGATGACGGCGATTCCCTTCGCGACGCAGTATTCTCAATTCCTGACACAGAACTATTCGATGCTGATATGCGCAGCGGCCGTTTTTCCGCTGATTTTCTGGGACATGATGAAGGTAACGCACCGCGTTGCCGGCCCGTTGGTTCGATTTGCACATACCCTGAGTGAGCTGAAACAGGGCAAGAAAGTCCGGCCGGTGACGCTCCGCGAGGGCGACTTGCTGACCGAATTCCGCGACGACTTCAACGAGTATCTGGAAACGGCCGGTCTGCTGCAGGACAGTGAACCAGCCGCAGAACAATCGGCCGAGCAAGGCGAGCCGGAGGTGCTGACCGAGCTGCGCGACCTGAGCGACAACGTTGCCGAAACGAATATGTCGGCCGACGAATCGCCCGAGGCAAGCGAAGACCTGCAGCCGGCAACCGTCGGTTCGTAGGACACGCCCCGCGAGCGGGGCGGCCGAATTACAAGTAGTCCGAAAACCCTCTGACGGGTTACACGGTCACTTGACTGGAAGTGTCACGAACAACCGCAACCGGATTTTCGGACGAGTTCTAGTTTTCCGCCTTACGCCCCAGCACGTTGACGCCGCTGCCGATGAGCAGGTTGTGTTCGTAGACCCAGCGATAAAATCTGCCGGTCTTTTCTGGTCGCAGGACGACGAGATCTTCGTAGCCCGCTTCGTCGAACCAACTGCGTAATTCCGCGACGGTGTGGTGGTACTGATATTGGGGAGCGTACCAGTCGAAGGTGTCGCAGATGCGGTTTTCGCGGTTCGGATGATTGCTGAAATTGACGATCTTGTTGAGCGTCTTACCAATCACCGGCAGGCCGCCGAGCCAACCGCCGAAGCGGCAATAGCGCTCCAGCCGTTCGGGCGGCATCAGCGTGGTGCGACAACGCAGCGCGTTGTTGATCCCCTCCTGCCACCATTGATTGCGGCGGTACAGCCAGACGGAAAACCGCCCGCCCGGCTTGACCAATTTGGCGACCGCATCGAACACCGCCCGCGTATCGGCATCGTGGTGCATCACGCCGATGGAAAACACAAAGTCGAACGATGCCGGTTCGAGCGGCAAGTGCTTCAAGTCGGCCTGCACGAATTCGACGTTCGGCAGGTGCGCACACAAACGGTCAGCCTTATTCACCGCCCCGGTGTGATCCGCTCCCACGACGTTCGCGCCGGCTTCACCCGCCACCTTGCAATAGCGACCCCCGCCACAGCCGGCGTCGAGTACCCTTAGCCCGGCGAGTTCATCCAACCGCAATCCGGTTTTCGCCTGAAACGTGGCCCGGTCTTCGTCATCGTGCGCGACTTCGTACTTGTTCCATTGCAGGCCGAAACTGGCCAGATGCTGCTCTTCGACGAACCGGGGAATCCCATCGTTGAGCGGGAACGCGCGATCACACGACCGACACCGCAACTCGGCGTTGTCGTCCGCAACGTTCAACGATGCTGCACAATACGGGCACTGCAGTTGTGTCAGAAACTCATCGTTCAATGGAAATTGGTTCCTGTCAGGTTACCCGCGACGCAACAGCGGATAATCGTCGCCCGTGGAATATATCAATAAATACTTATATCTATTGCTGTCGCAATGCCGATTATCTATTATTGATGGCGTAAAGCCAACGTTGGCCGCCGGTTTCGCTGGATGTTCGCAGCGGCCGACACGGGTAATCTGGGGTGACGGCAGGGGCCGATACTGACGAGGGATTTCATCATGTTCGACATTTCCTGGGGCCGTTCTTTCCGTAATTGTGCCGGCGTTTCGCGACGCGACGCATTGAAAGTTGGCGCGTTGGCTGCGGGCGGACTGACAATGGCCGACCTGTTGCGCGCCGAGAGTGCAGCCGCCGAAGCAGGGAAGCAAATCAAACGCAAGTCGGTCATCTGTTTCTGGCTCGACGGCGGACCAACGAATCACGAAACATGGGACCCGAAACCCGAAGCCCCCAGCGAATACCGGGGACCATTTGGTGCCATTCCCACGAGCGTACCGGGAATTGAGTTGTGCGAACTCTTCCCACGAACAGCACAGGTGATGGACAAGCTGAGCGTGATCCGTTCGTTGTATCACAACAACGGCGACCACTTCGCGGCAGCACATTGGATGTGGACCGGATATCACGGCAGTTCTGCGGCGCGACTGGAAGCGATGTACCCCAGCATGGGTTCAATCATCTCGAAGAATCGCGGTGCGAATCAGCCCGGAATGCCGGCATTTGTCGCGGTGCCACAGGCAATGACCATCGGCCGTCGGCCCGGTTACCAGGGCAGCGCCTTTATGGGCGTGGCATACAACCCCTTCGACGTGGGAGCCGACCCCAACTCTCGCAGCTTCCGCGTGCAGAACGTCAACCTTCCCAACGGCGTTACGGTCGATCGCACGATGGATCGCCAGTCGTTGATTTCCGGCTTGGACCGGTTTCGCCGCGATACGGACGCCGGCGGATTGATGGACGGCATGGACACATTCAACCAGCGTGCCTTCGACATGATTACCGGCGAACGCGCGCGCAAGGCATTCGACATTAACCGCGAAGATCCACGAACCCGCGACAAGTACGGCCGCACGAGTACAGGGCAGGGCGCGCTGTTGGCGCGGCGGTTGGTTGAAGCGGGCGTCTCGTTCGTCACGGTCCATTCGGGCGGTTGGGACAACCACAGCGGAATTGAAGCGGCGATGAAACGGCATTCATCGTATCTCGACCCGGCCATCAGCAGCCTGGTTTCCGATCTCGACCAGCGCGGCATGATGGACGATGTGATTGTGATGGTGATGGGCGAGTTCGGCCGCACACCGCGCGTGAACGGCGGAGCGGGCCGCGATCACTGGGGCAATTCGATGTCGATGCTGATCGGTGGCGGCGGACTCCAAAGCGGTGTCATTGTCGGCGAAAGCGACGACAAGGGAACACGACCGGCCAAGCGGGCGGTCAGGCCAGCCCACGTACTGCACACCATCTACCGGCAATTGGGCGTCGATCCCGGCATCGCCCACATCAATCATGCCGGCCGCCCCATTCCCATTCTGAACGATGGCGAACCGATTAACGAGTTGCTGTAGGTGGTGGTGCGCTGCAGGTGAGGCATGTGCTGAGAATGGCGACCGCGAAGATCGGCATCATCAACTATCAAGACAACACATCGTCTCGCGTTGTGTACGTTGAGCCGTGGGCAGACGATTACACTCTCTTGCCCGGCGAGGAACTCGTAATCTTCGCCGATTCCGATGCGGAGGAACACCCGTGGTTCAATGTTGTCGAATCGACCAACGCCACGCAGGTTTACTGTGAAGCAACGAGTGGTTTCTCAGTTTGGCAAAACGGTCGCGAATTAGCGTGTGGTCACAACCGAGGGCGGTAGTTCACCCGAACATTCAATTCTGCCGAAGACTTCGGCGACGGCCGCTTCGAGTGTGGGGACAGCCGAGATTTTCAGTTCCGGTTCGCGCCAGGCGTCCGGTGGCAGATCGGACAGGTTTCCCGGTGCGACGATCAGTCGCGAAAATGTCCCCAGCGATCGTAGCGACTCCCACTTGCTACAGACGCCCGTCACGGCAACAACCTGTCCGCGATCAACGGCCCCGGTGACGGCGATGCGCGGGTCAACCTGCTGGCCCGTCAATGCGGCAACGGTCGCCAAGGCAACCGCCAGGCCGAGCGATGCGCCTTCGTACTGAATCTCCTGTTTGCCCACCCACCATTCGATTGCGTAATTCTCCAATTGCGCTTCAGCGAAGCCTAATTCTCGTACTTTGCCGAATGCCGAATGCACTGCTTGCACCGCCGAATTGCGCATCGCGTCGTCGTGACCTACCCCCGATTGTTGTACCACCCTCAGTGAGAGAATCTGGGTTTAGGTAACACGTTCTGTTCAACAGGGCGCAGCGTAGCGGAGGCCTGTTGAACAGAACGGGCCGCGAATGCGG
>Ga0114999_10000054_pt1 | contig 140725 bp, 153 predicted proteins | sample ArcticOcean_MG_C_3_FD_89820 | JGI IMG/M metagenome (GOLD analysis project Ga0114999, IMG submission 89820) | Marine microbial communities from western Arctic Ocean - ArcticOcean_MG_CB8_126 | ecosystem: Environmental > Aquatic > Marine > Oceanic | place: Arctic Ocean: Canada Basin | collected...
ATTGTGGCTGCTTGCGCTGACGCCGTGCCTGGTGTGCTAACGCCAATGGCGATAAACAACAAAACAAAGGCGGCTAACGCTGCCGTGATCTTCGTATAACCTTTCACTTTATCCTCCGTATAATTTGTACCTAGGTCTACCAAAATTAAGTCGTTTTGCCCGGGAGCACCCTTGGCGGTAGCTCCCATCGCTTCCTACGGGCCCGCTCTTGACCGAATTCCGCACCGTGCAGCCCAGACGTTCATAAATCCGGACAACTCGGTCGGACGGTCCCCTCCTTTCGGCAGCGCACCGGACCGGAAGGCCCTACCCGCTAAAGCGTTTTGTATCAGGTCTCTCACTATGTAACCATCCCTTTGGGAGTCTTTTTCCTAGGGAACTACTCATAAATAACAAGCAGCGCCGCAGGGCTCCACATGGCTTATAACGATGCTCCCTCTGCAATGGTTCCACCATTTCCTGACCAATTTCAGGATATCGTTGAACCTTTCTGCGATCCCATATCCACAGGATTACCCAGAGCACACGCAGCCGAAGAAACTTTACTAAATACAGTCGTAGCTGTCAAGGGAAATTAGCTAGGCTGAAGGCGCAGTTTCAACGGGGTGATGCCGGTATGGAACTCACAAAAGAACGCGGCGTGATTAACACGCCGCGTTTCATGGTCTTAACGGGGTATTCAGGCGATAACTACCAGGTTCTACTAGCTATCGCGCCATTTCCTTGCTGAGGTTGGCCAGGAATTCTAGGTTGGTCTTCGCCTTGGCCAGCCGTTCCAGCACACGCTCCGTTGCGTCATTGGCATCCATGCCACCAGTGGTAGTAATCATAGAGATCATCCTACGCAGCAACATGACTTGCTTCAGCGCATCCTCGCTCAAGAGCAGCTCATCTCTACGTGTGCCGCTACGGTGGATGTCTATGGCCGGGTAGATGCGCTTCTCGGAGAGCCTGCGGTCCAGGACAATCTCGCTGTTACCTGTACCCTTAAACTCCTCATATATCACTTCATCCATCCGGCTACCGGTATCAATCAGGCATGTGGCAACGATTGTCAGGCTTCCGCCTTCCTCGGTGTTCCGAGCGGCGCCAAAGAATCGCTTGGGAGGATACAGGGCGCTGGTATCAATACCGCCGGAGAGCGTTCGGCCTGTAGACGGCACCGCTAGGTTGTACGCGCGCACTAGGCGTGTCAGGCTGTCCAGCAGGACAACAACGTGCTTCCCGCTCTCAACCAGACGCTTTGCTCGTTCTAGGGAAACCTCCGCCGTCCGGCAGTGATCCTCCACTGGCTCATCAAAGGTCGATGCGTACACCTCTCCGTTGATGGAGCGTCGCAGGTCAGTGACCTCTTCCGGCCTCTCGCCCGCGAGCACAATCATCAGGAACACTTCTGGATGGTTCTCTGAAATTCCATTTGCGATGTCTTTTAGCAGAAAGGTCTTGCCTGCCTTCGGTGGTGACACAATGAGCGCACGCTGGCCCTTGCCTATGGGTGCGACCAGGTCAATCAATCGTTGCGTCAGGTTGCTTGGCTTTGACTCCAGGATGAGTTGTTCGGTGGGGTAGATTGGAGTCAAGTTATCGAAATGCGCTCGCGTGCGCGTGACTTCAGGGTCGCCGCCGTTCACAGCCTCCACGCGAATCAGTCCGAAGTACCGCTCGCCTTCTTTGGGTGGTCGTACCTGGCCGGTCACTTGATCGCCCGTGCGTAGCGCGAAGCGTCTAATCTGTGATTGCGATATATACACATCGCCTGGGCCAGCCCTCAAGCCCTGCTGCCTCAGGAAGCCGTATCCATCGCCTACGATCTCCAATAGACCGGTAGCCAGGACGTATCCCTGCTGTTTCGCGTAAGCCTCTAGCAGGTGGAAGATGATTTCTTCCCGCCTCTGGGCTCCGTCTTCTATTCCCATCTCTGTGGACAACTCAAGCAATTCCTCTTTGGTCTTTGCTTCCAGCTGCGCCATACTCATTGCGGTCTCTTGCATGATTCTCCTTGGAACTTGTCCTATGTAGTTTTTCTGAAGTTAGGGTATTGGTTGTCCACTGGCTTTGGTGCCATGAGCGGCCAGGGGAATTGTTTGTCATTTAGAGATGTAAGTGAGTGGTGGTTGCTGCCTCAGAGGTTAGTAAGGAATCTCGCGTGTGTTGGGATGGTTGGAATTGTTCTGAGGCCTGGCAATTTGATAGCCGATTGGAGGGAAAATCCGGGGAACCGTGACACCACTCTGTCTATTATCTCACATTATTCAAGCTCCCTGTCTATTTTTCAAGATTTGGACTCTCCGACAATCTCAACGCCGTCCAATTGCAATGGGGTCTGCATGCCCTCTCGTACCACGTGCTGGGCAGCTCCAACAAAGTCCTTAAACAATGGATGTGGTCGATTCGGTCGAGACCGGAACTCAGGATGGAACTGCGTCCCAACCATGAACGGGTGATCCACAACCTCTGCAATCTCTACCAACTGGTTGTCAGGGGATAAACCACTGAACCGTATACCCGCGTCTTCCAGGGTCTCCCGATATGCATTGTTCAACTCGAAGCGATGCCGATGTCGTTCACCTACCACCTCTTCGCCATACGCCTTTGATGCGCGGGTACCTGCGACAACGTTGCAGGGATAGACGCCAAGCCTCATTGTCCCGCCCATCTCGGTCACTTCACGTTGATCTGACATTAGGTCTATGACAGGGTCCGGGGTCTCCGGGTCAAACTCCGTGGAATTAGCTTTAGGTAAGCCGGCTTCACTCTGAGCGGTCTCTACAACCATTAGCTGCATCCCCAGGCAGAGACCCAAATAAGGAACCTTATTCACCCGCGCGTAACGTGCGGCCTCTATCATGCCTTCCACGCCCCGGGCGCCAAACCCTCCCGGGACAACAATGCCACAAGTATTCTTCAAATAGTGTTCCGCGCCATCACGTTCAATGTCCTCTGAAGGTATCCAAGTTACCTGGATATCCCGCTCATGGAACACTCCCGCATGAAGCAAGGCTTCTTTCACCGATATATAGGCCTCTGGCAGGGTGGCATACTTCCCCACAATAGCTACCGGCAGTGGCTCATGGGGTTCTTTTATCTTCTCGACGATGCTCTCCCAATCCGTGAGATCGGGAGCCAGCACCCCAAGTCCAAGTTTCTCTCCAAGCAGCCTGGACAAACCCGCCTCTTGGAGGATCAGGGGCACCTCGTAGATCGTATCCACGGTAGGAAGTGGGATGACTGCTTCCACCTTCACGTCACAGAACAGTGCAATCTTTCCCTTGATGTCATCTGGCACCGGGAAATCGCTTCTGCAGATGATGCAGTCCGGTTGAATCCCGATGCTTCGCAGCTCTTTCACGCTGTGCTGCGTGGGCTTGGTCTTCAATTCGCCGGTAGCTGAAATGTGCGGCAACAGCGTCACGTGGATGTAGTAGACGTTCTCTCGCCCCACATCGTTGGGCATCTGCCGTATTGCTTCCAGGAAAGGGAGCCCCTCGATGTCGCCAACCGTTCCGCCAACCTCCACAACCACCACATCTGGGTTGGTCTCCTCCGCCAGTCGCTTGATGGCGTCCTTGATGACGTTGGTCACGTGGGGTACCGTCTGTATGGTGCCGCCCAAGTACGCGCCCTGTCGCTCTTTGGCGATGACCGCGCTGTACACCTGACCTGCAGTAATGTTCGATGATCGGGTGAGTTCAAGGTCAGTGAAGCGTTCGTAGTGGCCCAGGTCCATGTCCGTCTCGCAGCCATCCTTGGTGACAAACACCTCACCGTGTTGGTAGGGGGACATGGTGCCGGGGTCAACGTTGAGGTAAGGGTCAAGCTTCTGCACTGAGACCGTGAGGCCGCAGCTCTTCAGGATGCGAGCGATGGAGGCGACACTGATACCTTTCCCTACGGAACTTACTACTCCACCGGTCACAAAGATGTATTTTGTCATAAAAGGCAGTCGCTTTTCCTAATCAGAGGGTGGGTTGTGACAGCAGCCAATAACACACTGAATTGGTGCAAACAAATTTCTTGGAAGGGAACTCCTTGACCCGTGTGTCTGGGTACGAAGGACAGTAGGCGTATACCTACCTAACATCAACGCCACAGTACCGTTCTTTATAGTGGTTTGTCAAGAGTGATTATTTATAAAATACGGGCAAGGATTGCCTACCAAAATCGTTGACCACATCCCCTTACAGACCTAGAATGCTGCTGCTGGGAAAAGCTGCATCGCAAGGAGGACAGAATGGACTCCGGATTGATCGGCAAAATTGAGAAAGCCAAGTGGTACGCTCAAGACCCCAGCAGGGTGACACTCCTCAAGTTCACCGTCCTGTTCCACGGAGACCACTCCGATCATGCAATGACCTTTGACAATGGATATTGGCATTGTGAATGTGCATTCTACGCAAGCCACCAGACTTGCAGTCATACAATGGCCGTGGACACCCAGTTCAGCAGCATGCTACCGGTAGGTTTGCCCGTCCCGTCTTAGCTATTCCTCAAACCTACGGATGACAAGGCATGCATTCTGTCCACCAAACCCAAAGCTGTTGGACAGGACTGTGGTTACGTCTTTTTTCCTGGCCTCGTTGGGCACGTAGTCCAGGTCGCAAGCAGGATCCGGCACCTCATAGTTGATTGTGGGATGTATGATGCCTGTCTGGATGGTTTTTACTGCCACAACAGCCTCTACGCCCCCAGACCCACCCATAGCATGGCCAATCATTGATTTCGTAGAGCTTATCGGCACATGGTATGCGCCATCGCCGAACACCAGCTTGATGGCAAGGGTCTCGATCGCATCGTTGACCGGCGTCGACGTGCCATGAGCGTTGATGTAGTCAATATCCTTCGGTGCAAGCCCCGCATCGGCGATAGCCCATGACATCGCACGGGCAGCGCCTTCACCGTTTTCGTCCGGGTGTACGGGGTGAAACGCGTCTGAGGACACTCCGTATCCTACGATCTCTGCAAGAATAGGTGCGCCTCGACTGATAGCGTGCTCCATCTCTTCAAGAACCAGGATTCCTGCGCCCTCACCGGGCACAAACCCATCGCGGTTCGCCTCAAAGGGCCTACTGGCTTTGGTAGGGTCATCGTTGTTGGTTGAGAGGGCCCGCATGACGCTGAATCCCCCCAAAGAAAGCTGACATATCCCGGCCTCCGTGCCACCGGCAAACACCACCTTGGCAGCGCCTCGGCGTATCACTTCTGCGCCTTCGCCAATCCCCTGGGTCCCAGCCGCACAGGCTGTGATGACCGTATTGGAGTAGCCCTTGAGCCCCAGTATGCGGCTAATCTGTGCCGCAGCCATGTTAGGGAGGATCATCGGGATGAAAAAGGGTGATTCCTTCATCCCACCGCGTTCAAACAAAACATGTGCCTGTTCCTCGGTCGTGGGCAAACCGCCGTTGCCATTGCCCAGCACGACGCCCGACTCCTCTGGAACCATGTTCGAGGCATTCAGGCCCGCGCTCTCTGCTGCCCGTAATGATGCCGCTACACTGAACTGTGCAAACCGCGCCATCCTGCGGGCTTCCTTGGCGTCTATGTAGGTCACGGGATCAAAACTCCGAACCTCACCGGCAATGGTGGTAGGGAACCCAGTAGGGTCTGCCTGGGTCATAGGGCCGATGCCGGATTTCCCTTGAATAAGGTTTGACCAATACTCATCCACGGTCTCACCAAGGGGAGTCATTGCTCCCATACCTGTAACGACCACGCGCTTCCGTTCAGTCACGAGCCTACCTCACCTTTGAAGAAAATCTGATCGCTTGCAACTCGGGATACTCCTCAGCGGGTATCCCCAATAACTTCTCTCTGACCTCGACTGCCGTGAACAATGATCCCGTCGCCAGGACAAGGTCGCCGGGGCCTGCCATTTCCAATGCCTGCTCTAGCCCCTCGTTGACTGAACCACCCCAGTGTACAGGCAGACCCACATCACGGAATTCCTGCATGAGGATATCCATGGGCACTGACCGGGGGTGTCGAGACGTGGTTGCGATTACCTCTGCCGGAGCCAGCTCCGCTAAAGCGGCCACGATACCCGTAAGGTCATGCCCTTGAGAGGCTCCGAAGAGCACAATGCACCGTTCTACCGGAAAATGACGCTGCACTGCCAGAACGAGTTGTTGGGTCGAATACGGGTTGTGTGCGCCGTCCACTACTACTAATGGGCTTTCTTGGAGGACTTCAAGCCTCCCGGGCCAGGTGACCTGCATCAGCCCGTTAAGCGCTCCCTGGTGAGGGACATCCACACTTCGTCCGGCCAGGGCCTCAACGGCAGCGATGGCGCAGACTGCATTCTCTAACTGATGCTCCCCTAGCAGAGGCAGCTTCCCCTGCCATGTCCCGGAGGGGCCGTTCACTTCAAACTCCTGACACTTCAGGTCCCAGGAGCCACCTTGCCACGTGTAGTCCATTGCAGTGTTTACCAGAGTGGCGCCCACCTTGAGGCAGGCCTCTTCAAGAATGGCGATGACGCTGGGCGTTTGTGGCGCCGTTATCACGGTTGCGCCGGGTTTGATGATCCCTGCTTTGTCTCTGGCTATCTCCTCAACGGTGTTGCCAAGGATTGCTGTGTGGTCGAGGCTGATAGACGTGATGACGCAGACCAATGGATCTTCAACTAGGTTTGTAGCGTCCAGAGTGCCGCCCATCCCGACCTCCAGCACCTGAAAGTCCACCTTGCGTTCGGCGAACGCCATAAAGGCCATCGCCGTCAGCACCTCAAACGTCGTCACGTGCTCCGGAGCATCGCCGCCAGCCAGGGCATCCACAGATGTCCATACACTGACCACAGCCTCGGCAAATGAATCTTCGGAGAGAGGGGTTCCGTCCACCTGTATCCGCTCCCGCATGGTATGCAGGTGTGGCGATGTATACAGACCTACGTTGAATCCACAACCTGTGAGGATTGAGGAGATCATGGCTGAAGTGCTGCCTTTGCCTTTTGTGCCCGTCACATGAACCGTTTTGACACCTCGCTGAGGGTTCCCCAGGTGATCCATGAGCATCGCCATACGCGACAGATCATAGCGAGGCCGTTTCCCTGGCGGATCAGTCATTCGCTCAAGGTCAGCAAGGCTTAATACGTGGTGAAGGGCGCTTGTGTAATCCAACGGTACTCCTCAGTACTTCCTGGCTCCGGTAGCTATGCAGGCAATCCGGGGGAAGACAGGGGAAATCATGACCATGTGCGCCCCATTCGAGGCAGGTTCATTTTACCGGAGCCGAGGTTTGCGGTCAATGAACTGGGCATGTTCTTTAACATTGCCCTCAGATACGTTTTACCCTACCCTGGTAGTCTCTGAGGAGGGACAATGGACGACAAAGAGCTCGCGTTTACTCCAGCCTGGCAACTCCGACAGTGGATAGGACAGCGGAAGCTCTCTCCCGTCGAGTTGGTTGAAATGTCCCTACGCAGGATTGAAACGTTGAACCCTAAGTTGAACGCCTTTCTGACTGTTTGCGGCGATGAAGCCCTTGCTACCGCCAAACTAGCGGAGGAACAGATCATCAAAGGCGATGCGCTGGGTGCCCTCCACGGCATCCCTGTCCCTATCAAAGACCTGAACCGCACGGCTGGCATCCGCACAACCAGAGGCTCACTCATCTTCAAGGATGATGTCCCTGATGCCGACGACCTTGTGGTGGCACGGATCCGTGCCGCCGGGGCAATCATCACTGGCAAGACCAACACCCCGGAGTTCGGCCACCGCGGCACTACGGAGAACCTCCTGGGGGAGCCATGTCGCAACCCGTGGGACACCACCCGTACTCCCGGCGGTTCCAGCGGTGGCGCAGCCGTATCGGTGGCCTCCGGCCTTTCATCTATAGCTCAAGGCAGCGACGGTGGGGGCTCCATCCGAATGCCTGCCGGTTTCTGTGGTGTTTACGGGATAAAACCCACCCGGGGCCGGGTGCCCGGGAGTTACAGTGGCCCGGGTGGATGGAACGTATTCGGCCAGGCTGGGCCACTATCTCGCACGGTTCGAGATGCCGCTTTCCTCCTGGACGCTATGGCCGCTCCGAACCCGGAGAACCCCATGTCAATCTTAGAAGAACCACCGGACTTCCAAGCCGCGTTGAACGGGGGCGTGAGAGGTCTCAAGATGGCCCTTGTCCCCAACCTTGGTGGTATGCCCGTGGAGCCTGAGGTGCTGGCTGCAGTTGAGGCCGCAGCCAAACGGTTCTCAGATATGGGTGCCATCATGGAAGAGCCTGACGTAACACTGGACGGCATGTTGCTCAGAGAGTCCTTCCGTACCATCTTCATCAGCGATTACTCGGCCAGCTTGGGTTGGATGCTGGACGGCCACGCCGATGAGCTGATGCCCAGCATGCGCACCTTCTTGGAGGACGCTGTTAACTGGACGGTGGCCGATCTATCACGGTCGCTTCGAGAGATGGAGCGATTGAAAGGTCGTATGCGTGAACTGTTCAGCACCTACGATGTCCTGTTGACGCCCACTACCGCCGTAGCTGCGTTTCCGATAGAGGGTTGGCCGGACACGATAAACGGCGTCTCCGTAGACCCACGGTGGGCATTCACGCCATTCTGCTATCTGTTCAACATGACCGGCCAGCCCGCTGCCAGTGTCCCCGCAGGCTTCACAGCTACAGGGCTGCCAATAGGCCTACACGTCGTGGGACGGTTTGGCGACGAAGCTACGGTGCTCCGCGTCTCAGCTGCGTTCGAAGAAGCACAGCCCTGGGCGGCCCATCGACCTCCCGTATCCTAGCCAGTGAAGACGTTGTAAAGACGCTGGGCAAGCCGTCCGTAGTTAACGCTGCCTAGCCAACAGGTCTATACTGCAAAGGTACCAGACAATATCCATCCTTTAACTACGTCTTCAAAGAGGGGTTCATAAACCATTGAGCGAACAGGTTTCAGACGCCCCTTTCACTGAAGAAACGCCCCGCCGGGGACGCCTCACCAATCTCCGCACGTTTTCCGCCTTCAGATACCCCAATTACCGCCTCCTCTGGATAAGCACATTGGTTTCCAGCGGCGGAAACTGGGTGCAGCAGATCACCATTGGTTGGCTTGCATTTCATATCACTGGTGATGCTCTTCTCACAGGAACAGTCGCCGGCATCAGAGGCATCCCCTTCCTGGTAGCAGGGCCTATCAGTGGCGTTCTAACAGACCGCATGGATAGGCAAAAACTGATGCTGATGACCCAGGTCTACCTGGCACTCCTTGGCCTTGTTTTTGCGTCCCTTGTCGCAGGCCTTCTGTACGTCGAAGTGGCGGTGTGGCACTTGTTCGTCTTCACCTTCATGTTCGGTGCAGGCTGGGCTATGAACAACCCTATCCGGCAGGCTATGGTAGCTAACTCGGTACCCAAAGAACATTTAATGGGTGCCCTCGCCATGAACTCTGCCGCCTTTCAGGTCACGCGGATCATAGGGCCAACGGTAGGTGGAATCCTCATCGCAACCGTCGGACCTTCCGTCAACTTCTTTATACAAGCTGGTGCCTTTGTTGGCGTGTTCCTGTTGGTGCTGCCGTTGCGCATCCCTCAAGAGGACTACAGCGCCAGCAAAGGCCAATCGTTCCTAACCAACTTCAAAGAAGGCGTATCTTACGCAACCAAGACCCCTGTCATCATGGCGCTGATACTCGTAGGCATGATTCCCTCCATGTTCCTCATGTCTTTCATCAATGGGCTTATGCCCGTGTTTGCCGCGGAAGTCCTCCGCAACCCTGACAAGGGTCTGGGCTATCTCCTATCAGCCTATGGAGTAGGGGCGCTCATAGGTACACTATCCCTTGCCTCGCTGGGTAAAGTGGAACATAAGGGCATCATGTTGCTCATAGCTGCTATGGCTTCCGGCCTGACTATGGTGGCCTTCTCCTTTACCTCCACAGTGTGGCTTTCCATGCTGGCTCTGGTGGCCATGGGCTCAACGCAGATGTTCTACATGGCCACCAACAACACGCTCATCCAGACAATTGTGCCGGACACGCTGAGAGGTCGAGTATTGAGCCTGTTCATGCTTGATTTCGCCTTGGTATCCATAGGTGCATTCATGGCGGGCGCCATAGCCAAAGAGTTTGGCATTTCACAGGGATTCTTCTTTGGTGGGGCAATGGCTTTCGTACTCTTTGTGATTGTGGGTCTCACCTTCAAACAACTCAGAGGGAAGTTCTAAGGGAACACCCATACCCGTCCACGTCTGATGCAAAGCCACTAGCAACAGGATTCACAAACCCTTGACGCTCTTACGGCCCCTCCATACAATGGGGCGGGTTTACTCCTCGGGTATATTTCGTAACGAGGTGACTAAACTTTCCATGGATGTACCTGAAGTTGTAGTCAACCGGCTTCCACAATATGTGCGGGCCCTACGGCAGCTCTTGGACGATGGAAGTGAGATCGTAAGCTCCCAGCTTCTGGGTCAAACGCTGCAAATGACTCCTGCCCAAATCCGCAAAGACCTCAGCTACTTTGGCCGCTTCGGCAAACAGGGGCGTGGCTACAACGTCCGCTACCTGGTTACCGAGCTCCAAGACATCCTTCAGCTTGACCATGAATGGAACATCGCCGTTGTCGGCGTAGGTCGATTGGGTCGAGCAATCATCAGCTATCCAGGCTTCTCTCCAGAAGGGTTCAAGGTAGTTGCGGCGTTTGACTCTGATGCACGGCAGGTGGGGCAGAGCATTGGCGGCCTCATCGTTCAGCCCATGGATCAACTACCAGACACTGTTCGGCAAAAGAACATCCAGATAGGCATCGTTGCCGTGCCTGCAGCCCAGGCCAGTGATGTGGTTCAACGGATTACTGACTGCGGCATCCGGGCAATCCTGAACTACGCACCCGTAAACCCTATGGTGCCCTCTGAAGTAAAGGTGCGGAACATAGACCCGGTCCTCTCCCTTCAATCCATGACCTACTACCTTCGTTCTGGAGAGAACGGCTCGAACAGCTAGCTGTCGACGAGGCATTGTATAGAACAAAGAAGAGGCGCCCAGTAGGGCGCCTCTTTTGTTTGCAAGATAGTGTGGGTTTTTAGGCTGACGGGGCCTGTGGAGTCCCTGTCGGAGGTTGATTCCCCCGAGAATGACGTCGGCGGGCCACGCTTACCCTCACCTGAGCCCTCCGTAATGACCCTACCGCGCGTTCTAGGTCCAAATCTGCATCTCTGGTCGCAATTCGTTGCTCCGCACGCTGTACGGCCTCCTCAGCCCTCTCCAACTCAATCTCTTCGGCCCGTTCTGCAGCGTCTGCAAGCACGGTGACTTTGTTATCGAGTACTTCGATGAACCCGCCGGTCAGGGCGATGGACTGCTCTTGGCCGTCCTGCGTTATCCGCAGCTCACCTGATTTCAGGATGGAGAGCAATGGGGCATGGTGCGGCAATATCCCCAATTCCCCTGCCTCACCGGGAGCCACAATGGACTCCACCTGATCGGAGAAAAGCAGCTTTTCAGCCGTCACCATTTCAAAGAGCATTGTTGCCATAGCTGTTCCTTAGCCCATCTTCTCGGCCGCTTCACGGGCCTCTTCGATTGCGCCGACCATGTAGAAGGCCTGCTCAGGGATGTCATCGTGCTTGCCCTCCAGAATCTCAGCGAACCCTCGCACAGTGTCTGCGATGGTTACGTAGCGGCCTTCACGTCCTGTGAATACCTCTGCCACGTTCATGGGCTGGGACAGGAACCGCTGCAGCCTTCGGGCTCGGCCTACTATGACCTTGTCCTCTTCTGACAGCTCTTCCACGCCCAGAATGGCGATGATGTCCTGCAGGTCCCGATAGCGCTGTAGCACGGACTGCACGCCTCGTGCTACCCGATAGTGCTCCTCACCAACGACCGCGGGGTCCAGGATACGGGAGTTAGAGGCTAGCGGATCCACTGCCGGGTACAAGCCCTGCTCTGCGATGGAACGCTCCAGGGAGATGATGGCGTCCAGGTGACCGAACGTCGCCACGATGCCGGGGTCCGTGTAGTCGTCAGCGGGCACATAGATGGCCTGCACAGATGTGATTGAACCCTTCTTGGTACTGGTGATCCGCTCTTCAAGCTCACCCATCTCTGTTGCCAGAGTAGGCTGGTAGCCCACAGCGGAGGGTAGACGTCCTAGCAGCGCGGATACTTCCATGCCTGCCAGAATGTATCGATAGATGTTGTCGATGAAGAGAAGCACGTCCTGGCCATCAACGTCGCGGAAGTACTCCGCCATCGTCAGACCGGTCAGGGCGATGCGAGCACGCACACCCGGTGATTCGTTCATCTGACCGAATACCAGGGCCGCGCTGTCAAGCACGCCAGAGTCCTTCATTTCGTTCCAGAGGTCGTTGCCTTCACGGGAGCGTTCTCCCACACCAGCGAAGACCGAGTAGCCTTGGTGGACTTTAGCGATGTTATTGATGAGTTCCAGAATGATGACCGTCTTGCCTACGCCGGCACCGCCATACGCACCAATCTTACCGCCCCTAGCGAAGGGAGCAATCAGGTCAATGACCTTAATGCCGGTCTCCAGCATCTGTGTGCTGGTCTCCTGGTCTTCAAAGGCGGGCGGGTCACGGTGTATGGGCCATTTCTCTTCGGCTGCCACTACACCCAAACCGTCCAGGGGTTCACCCAGCACGTTGAACAGCCGTCCAAGGGCGCCTTTGCCTACGGGGACGGAGATAGGTTCACCCTGGTCAACAACCTCTGCGCCTCGGGACAATCCTTCTGTCGCGCCCATGGCAAGGCAGCGCACCCAGTTGTTCCCCAAGTGCTGCTGAACTTCCATGACCAGGTTCTGTCCGTCCAAGTCGACGTTGACCGCAGAGTAAATGCCTGGAAGCCCGTCAGCCGGGAACTCCACATCCACCACCGTGCCGATGATCTGTACTACGTGTCCAACTGTTCCCAATGCCATGATGTACCTACCTCAACTGGCTTTCGTTTCAAAAACTAGGGTTAGAGGGTCAGTGCCCCTCCGATGATGTCCAGGAGCTCGTTCGTAATAGACTCCTGACGAACCTTGTTACCTTCAAGTCTCAGGTCCTTGACCAGCTCCTCAGCACTATCGGTAGCGTTTCGCATAGCCACCATTCTCGCAGACTGCTCACTGGCAATTCCTTCCAGTACGGCGTGATACAGCTGCATCTCCACATATCGTGGCAGAAGCGCCTCAAGCACCGCCTGGGTGTCCGGTTCATAGATGTATCCAACAGCCTGGTCAGCAGTCAACTCTGCAGGGACTACCGGCAGGATCTGTTGTATTCGCGGAGTCTGGACCACCGTGTTCACAAAGTGACCATAGGAGATGTATACCGCGTCCGTCTCACCAGCTATGAACGCGTCCATGATCAAACGGGCCATGGGGGCTATCTCTTCAAGCTCCGGCCTATCGCCAATACCATCGAAGACCGCCTGAACATCTCGCTCATACCTGACCATGAAGTCACGGCCCTTACGTCCTACTGTCACAACCTTGACCGGTGTATCGGAGTGTTCCTCAAGGATGAAGTTCCCCGCCTGGCGGTTCAATGAACCCGGCAGCGCGCCGCAAAGGCCACGGTCCGGGGTGATGTGAACCAGCGTCACGTTCTCAACGGGCCTGGTCTGAAGCAAAGCATTCGCCGCGTCGTCCTGAGGCATGCCCGCCAGGTTAGAGAGCAGTTCAGACATCTTCTCGGCGTATGGTCGGGCAGCCAGCACAGCACTCTGCGCACGGCGCATCTTCACTGACGCAACCATTTCCATGGCGCGAGTGATTTTGCCCGTGTTCTGGACGGTGCGCATCCGACGTCGTATTTGTCTTAGGCTTGGCATGTTATTGCGCTGTGAATCCCTTCTGAAACTCTTCGATGGCAGCAGTCAATGTCGCCGTCGTCTCATCCGTCAGGTCGTTCGTGTCCGAGATGCTCTTGCCGACCTCAGGGTGGGCTGTGTCCATGTAGTTCACAAACTCGCTTTCCCAGCGGGGTACATCCGGGATGGGAACCTGGTCAACGTACCCGTTGGATACGGCGAAGAAGACCACAACCTGGTGCTCCAACGACTGGGGCTCAAACTGCCCCTGCTTCAAGATTTCAATGGTCCGCTGACCACGCTCCAACTGCTGTCGAGTGGCTGCGTCCAGGTCTTGGGTACCGAACTGGGCGAATGATGCCAGTTCACGGTACTGGGCAAGGTCTAGCCGGATTCGGCCTGCAACCTTACGCATTGCACGTCGCTGTGCAGAACCGCCGACTCGAGACACCGATAGTCCTGCGTTCACGGCAGGGCGGTTACCGGCGTTGAACATGTCTGCTTCAAGGTATATCTGTCCGTCAGTGATGGAGATAACGTTTGTGGGAATGTACGCCGATACGTCACCAGCCTGGGTCTCAATAATCGGTAGAGCCGTCAATGAACCGCCGCCGTCCTCATCTCTGAGCTTGGCTGCGCGCTCCAACAGACGACTGTGCAGGTAGAACACGTCTCCGGGATACGCTTCACGGCCGGGAGGGCGGCGAAGCAGCAATGAAATCTGCCGGTATGCCCAGGCGTGTTTGGTCAGGTCATCGTAGATGATGAGGGCGTCCCTGCCGGACTCCATGATCTCCTCACCAATGGCGCAGCCTGCAAACGGAGCCAGGTACTGAAGTGCAGCCGAGTCTGAAGCGTTTGCGGCCACAATGATCGTGTGCTCCATGGCTCCGTGCTCTTCAAGTACGCCGAGTACCTGTGCTACCTTGCTGGCCTTCTGGCCGATAGCTACATAGATGCAGAGAAGGTCTTTGCCCTTCTGGTTGATGATCGTATCCAGACAGATGGCCGTCTTACCGATGGAGCGGTCACCAATGATCAACTCACGCTGACCTCGGCCGATGGGAATCATGGCGTCGATGGCCTTGATACCCGTCTGTACCGGCGTGTCCACTGATTTCCTTTTGGTCACGTCAGGCGCAATCCGTTCCAAAGGAAGGGACTTGCTGCTGTTGATGGGGCCTTTGCCGTCCAGCGGTCTGCCCAGAGGATCGATCACTCGACCCACCAGAGACTCGCCAACGGGTACCTCCACCATACGGCCAGTGGTCTTGACCTCGTCTCCCTCATGGATGCTGTTCCCTTCACCCAGGATCACGCAACCTACGCTGTCCTCTTCCAAGTTCAGCGCCATGCCAAAGACGTTGTTTGGGAACTCCAAAAGTTCTGTGGATTTACAGCCTGCAAGACCATGAACCCTTGCGATGCCGTCTCCCACGTCAACCACTGTTCCCACGTCAACCATGGAGACTCGGCTCTCAAAGCCCTCAATCTGCTGCTTGATTACGGATACGATGTCGTCGCCACGTATGGCCATGCCCTACCTCCATCCCGCCTAAACGGGACCGCTTTATGCCTGTTCATCTCCAGAGGACTAAAGCCCCGAAAGATGGATTCTAGTCCTCTATGCTATTCCCCGGGCCAATGAGCCCCTCAGGGAGTTGAGTCGTTGTCGAGCGCTTCCGTCGATGACCCGGTCGCCTATCCGAATGACCAGTCCACCAAGCATCTCTTTATTCACTGAAGTCGTGATCGTGACTTCTTTGCCAAAGGATGCCGCCAACTGTTCAGTGATTCGCTTCTTGCCGTCGTCCGTCAAATCAATGGCGGATGTGACTTGCACGCGCACCAAACCTTGGGCAGCGTCGTTAAGCTCCTGGAACCGCTCGTAGACCTGCGGTAGTACCTTCACCGCGTTGCTCTTGGCAGCCAGCATCAGCAAGTTGCGCGTCCCATCGTTGATGGACGGCAGCACCTTTTCCAGTGCCTTAGAACGCTCTTCCGGCGTGATTTCCGGAGCCTGCATCAGCAATACAAATTCAGACACACCCGCGGCCTGGGACAGCATTGATAGCTGCTCATCCCACTCCTTGGTTGTATCAGACGCCTGGGCGATATCAAAGACCGCCTGGGCGTACCGCTTTGCTGATGGTAGTGCTCGTCCTGCCATGTTCTAGTTCCGTTGCGCTTCAGCGCTATCGCTGAGAGCCTTTTCTATAAGGTCACGATGGGCGTCACGATCTAACGACCGGTCAATCACACGCTCTGCAGCGGAGATGGCCAATTCTGCAAACTGCTCCCGGACCTTTTCAATGGCCTGGTTGCGTTCTTGTTCAATTTGCGCCCTTGCTCGGCGGAGAAACTCTTCAGCTTCAGCCCTCGCCTTTTCCTGTTCCTCTACACGGTAGCGTTCTGCCGCTTGCCGTGCCTCTTCCAGCACCTGCTGACCGGCCTTCCTGGACTCCCCTAGTTGGGCTTCCAGGTCCTGCCGTGCCTGCGTGGCCTCAGACCGCACCTGTTCTGCCTCTTCTATAGAGCCACGGATACGATCAGATCGCTGGTCCAACATCGCCAGGATGCGTTTGTACCCAATGAAGTACAAGGCCGCAAATAGGATGCCGAAGTTCACAAGATAGACAATGAGGCTGGGCAGATGGAATCCCAGTTCTGCCACGGGAACCTCCTATTCTGTTGCTGGGTTGTTACGCAACGAGCATTAACATGATTGCCGCTACCAGGGCGTAAATGCCGATGGCCTCAGCGAATGCGATTGCCAGAATCATGTTGGTCTGAATGGCTCCGGCGGCTTCCGGGTTCCTGCCGATGGCACTCATTGCGCCCGCGCCCAGGATACCAATTCCGATGCCAGGTCCCAACATACCAAGTCCTGCTGCTATACCAGCACCCAACAGTTTCAAGCCTTCTGCTTCTTCCATAGCTCCTCCTCACGTCTCCGCATTTGAATGATTGGTTGCGAAAACGATTTTTCTCTCAGTTTTGTGTCCTAGTCCTGCTGCTTACTTGCATAGATGGCAAAAACTCCACCAACGGCTGCAGCAGCAAGCCCCATAGTGACGATGAGCAGTGCCAGAATGACTACTTCCATTGCTTACCCCCAATCCGCCCTACTAGTGTTTATCTTCATCTCCGTGAGTGGCCACTGCCATCGATGCAAAGACGATTGCAAGGCCCGCGAAGATGACCGCCTGAATCAGCCCCACCAGCAACTCCAAACCGTAGACCGGGATGGAGATGATGAATGGCACCAGGAACGAAGAAATCAATAGGAGTATCTCTCCGGCTGTCATGTTGCCAAAGAGCCTGAAGGTGAAGCTCACCACCCTAACCAGGTGGCTGATACCCTCAAGGACGCCAACAAAGAGGTCTATCAACCCCTCCAGTATCTTACCGTGCAAGAGCTTTCCAAACCGGAAGAACTCCCCAAAGTAGCCAATCCCGTGGGCCCGTATCCCCAGTATCTCCACAAACATGAAAACAACCAGCGCCAGCGCCAGCGGCATGTTCAGGTCTGTACCCGCTGGCCTAACAAAGGTAGCGTTGATACCTGGCGACTTGAAGTCCGCTTCGCCGCCAGCCGCGATGATAGCTGCTTCAGAACCACCGGAGAACCGGTGGGCCTCAATAGTCAGGGGTTTGGTCAATTCTCCATCGCCCACGATCTCTATACGCTCAATGACGTGATGAGCCTCTTCGCCGGGGTGGGCGGCAGCATTCCGTTCCTCTAGCAGGTGAATCAGGTCATCTTCCGTGACTTCCTGATTGGCCTCAAAGTGGTTAAGTTCGTCCAGTGTAATCGTCTCGAACCGCGTGATGCCGAATGACTGATACACCGGCAGCAATGCTATCCAGGAGTTGAAGGACACGAAGAGGAAGATGGTGGCGATGATGGGAAGAATGGCGCGGCCCTTGCCCGCTCCCATCACACTCTCAATAAACCCTAGCAACGCCTCAATGATCAATTCAAGGAATCCTTGCATCCGCCCCGGCACAACCTTGAGCCGTGACGTGCCAATAATGAAGATCAGGATGAGGATGCCGGAGGTTATGAGGGAAGAGAGGATGGTGTTTGTGAGGACAAAGCCAGTAACAGAAAAAGTATTGTCGCCATTCAACGTCTTGCCAGCATCATCACCCAGGATCTGCTGGGCAGGAAGATGGACTCCGGGTTCAGGGAGGAGGCTGTTAAATCCCAGTAAGGATGAGCCTATGGCGCCAGTGATTAACCCCGTCAACAACAGCGCCACCATAGCGATACCAATCAGGATGAATATGCTTTTTCCGCTACCTGAACTGGTGCTAACGCTGGTGCTTGCCACTCTGACTACTCCTTGTCCGGTCCCTTGTCATTAAAATCCATCAAAGGTTTAACCATCTGATAGAGGCCGTAAAATGCTACTGTGATGCCCACAAGGACACCAAGTAATGTGAATATCACCTTGGTGCCCAGCCACTCATCCAGAAAGAGTCCCGCCACGATTCCTATGATCACCGATGCGGCGAGAAACCATCCGACTCCTACTAAGCGCAGGGCAATTGCCCAACTCGGCATAAGTCACTCCCAAGAAGCCTGGTGAATCTTATCACTACCGCTTTTTTGAGTCAACGAGTCTCCACTGATTGCCCAAAGAAAAAGGACTCCTACGGGAGTCCTTTTCTCATGCGTCTCATAAAAGCGGGTTGAAACTAGGTAGAGGTACCCTTCTCCAGGTCCCCTAAATCCAGGCCCTCAACGAAATCAGTGAACGCGGACATCCCTTTTAGTTCTTCCTCACCGGGAGCCTTTGTTTCTCTGCGTCCGTCCTCAGCATTGTCCACTACGTCTGCCTTGCCAGTCTCTTTATCCAGTTGGACCCCAGCCTTCTCCAGAACCGGCTCTTCCACATAGATAGGCACATTGGTGCGAACAGCCAGGGCTATCGCATCGCTGGTACGGGCATCAACCTCTTTTTTGGTGTTGTCCCCAAGCTCCAGGACGATCTTGGCGTAGAACGTCTCTTCAAAGAGCTCGCTCACCACAATGTGCTTCACCGTGCCACCTAAAGCATCAATGACGTTGCCAAGGAGGTCATGGGTCAATGGACGGGGTACAGTGACACCTTGCAGCTTCACCGTTATGGCATCAGCCTCTGAGGGGCCAATCCAAATGGGGAGATAGCGGTCAGCGTCCTTTTCTTTCAGGATCACCACGCGCTGATAGTTCATTAAACTGACACGGATGCTGTCTATGGACATCTCTAACATGGGTCATACCCCCTTCCAGCTCCGTAGAAATTCATTGTATGTCCGGCCTATAGGGGTGTCAACGAGCTTTGGCAGCTATGTTTCAGACACTTTTAACGTCAGTGCATAGTCCGATGGGGCGATGGCTCCCATACTTACAGGATAGGGTCCAACATCCACAGCTTCAACCGTGTAGTCACCAATCTTCTTGGAAGATTCTTCTGCATTCCCAACTATGAGGCTTTCCGAGTACAGGTCATCCCCACCAGCCTCAAGCACCACTACTACCACTATCTGCCCAGCTCAGATGCACACGACATCCGCGGGACATCGGGAGTCCTCGGAGACCTCGAAGAAGGTGAATCGCAAATCGGTTGAACCCACGCTCACGGTCTGCCCTACCTGGATCTGAAATGGTTCATCAAACGCAGCATCCGGTTCTGGTGCCGCAGTAGGTATGGGCGTTGGTAGGGGAGTACTCGCAGGTATAGAGGTAGCAGTGGCCTGGACCGGGGCTGTTGGTGCGTCAGGGGATGGTACCGATGCAGCGGGAGCGCTGTTACCGCTTGAACATGCCGCAAAGGCAAGAAGCGATAGCACAGCAACAATGGAAATTGTAACCCAGCAGAAGTGATTCACACCCAAACCCTCGCCTTCATGGTGTGGCGGTCTCCTTGAAGAGCCGCCCGCGTCCCTCATACCAGAGAGACGCCACCAGCAAGGAAAAGGTTCCGAGCTTATCGCTTGGTGTACTGAGGTGCGCGACGGGCTCGTTTGAGTCCGTACTTCTTACTCTCTTTGACCCGGGCGTCCCTGGTCAGCATCCCGTGGCTTCGGAGTATTTTGCGCAGTTCCGGGTCATAAATCAGCAATGCCTTGGAGATACCAGCCCGGATCGCATCGCCCCAGGCTGCCGTGCCGCCGCCGTGAAGCTTGGCAACTACCGTGAACTTTCCCAGCGTATCAGTGACCAGAAGGGGCTCAAGGGCCGCCATCTGCCAGGTCATCCACGGCAACGCCTGTTCCAGGGACCGACCGTTCACCACAACCTCGTCGCCCTCAGGATAGAGGCGCACCTGGGCAATGGCCTGCTTGCGCTTGCCGGTTCCGTAGTAATAGCGTTGTTCGCTCTGTGTTGACGATGACCGAGTTGTCATACGGTTCCCTTCTTCATAGACCTAGGAATTATTTTCAGCAGTATCCTCGCCCGGTGCATAACCTACAAGCTGGGCTTGGTGCGGGTGGTCAGAACCGGAGTAGACCTTCATACGCTTCAGCATATGCCTACCCATAGTCGTCTTGGGCAGCATTCCCCACACAGCCATCTCAATGACCTTGTTGGGAGTCCTATCCAACAGCTTGTCCATCTTGATGGTGCGGAGACCGCCCTGATATCCACTATGGAAGTGATATTCTTTCTGCTCACGTTTCTTGCCGGTAGTCTTCACCTTGGAAGAGTTCACCACAACAACAAAGTCACCCGTGTTGATGGTGGCCGTGTACGTAGGGCGATGCTTGCCCTGCAGAATTGTTGCAATCTGTCCAGCCATACGACCCAGCGGCATTACAGACGCATCAAACAGATGCCACCGCGGATCCAACTCTGTGGGCTTTGCAACGTATGTCCTTGTTCGTTTAATCGCTACCATGATGGCGTCCTATCGTTCTGATCCGTAGATCAAGAGTATGTCTCTCGTAAAAAGTCCTGTCCCGTAGGGCTGCTACTGTCCAGTATCCCATCTTTGTAAACCACCTGCATCAAATACAAGCCGTGGGCCGGAAGCGTTGGGCCAGAAACCTCACTAGACGTGCCGTCCAGGAGCGCTCCTACCTCAGCCTCCTCCAATGTTCCTCTGCCCACTCTGGTCAGTGTCCCTGCAATGCGGCGCGCTTGTTGAGGCAGGAAAGCGTTTGCTTCCATGTCCACCACCACAAGTGCGCCGTTGCGCCAGACCCTGACCCCAAACATTGTCCTTACTGTGTCCCTACCGTTGAACCGTGATGCCCCGCAGAAGATTCGATAATTGCGCGTCCCTAATAACCCTTGGGCTGCCCGATGCATCGCCTCCACATTCAACGGATGCCGCTCGTGGTGCGCGTATCGCACCCAGAGTGCCGATGGCTCCGATTGGTTCAGTACTAAGTACCGGTACAACCGACGCTCCGCATTCCGCCTGGGATCGAATTCAGTGCCGACCTGTGTTGCCTTCAGTACACGTATGTCCTGAGGCAGCGACGCGTTCAGTGCCCGGAGGTACACCTGTTCCGTGTACTCAGATTCCGTGTTGAACGCTACTACCTGGCCATATGCATGTGCTCCGGCATCGGTCCTACCAGCACCCTGTGTTTTAACGTACTTTCCTAAGAAACCCTGTAGCGCATCCTCCAGAGTCCCCTGAACTGTCATTCCCTTGGATTGCACTTGAAAGCCCCGGTAGCGTGTACCATCGTACTCCACCACTAGGGCTATCCTGCGAACCTCTTTGGAAGCCATTACGCTCCCCCACCCTGCTTACTGACTAGACCAGTTCTATCAGGGCAACAGGTGCTGCATCGCCAACGCGATAGCCCACCTTCATGATTCGCGTATAGCCGCCGGGCCGCTCTTTGTACTTCAGCGCCAGCTCTTCAAACACCTTGGTGATAACTTCATTGTCCTGCACGAAGGCGAAGGCCATTCTGCGACAATGTATGGCACGTGCCCGGTTCTCCGGCGTATCTCCGCCGTCCATGGCCCTGGCAGCACGGCAGCCCCACGAGATGAATCGCTCTGCTACCGGTCGCAATGCCTTGGCCCTGGCTTCGGTCGTCTGAATACGACCGTGCAGGATCAAGGAACGAGTCAAGCCCTTCAGGAGGGATTTACGCCCTCCGCTTGCCCGACCTAATTTTTTTATGTGCATCTGATGAGGCATGACCCTTAGTCCTCCTTAGGAAACTCAGTGACAGATTCTTCTTCGGCAACTTCCTCAGCACCACTCGCATCGTCCGTCTGGGCTGCATCATCTGCAGCGCTGTCAGACGCCTCTGCGTCATCACTTCGCCCCAGGAAGCTGTCTGGTACAAGAAGGTCGATCTCTTCTAATCGTGCTCTCAGCTCGTCCAAAGACTTCTCACCGAAGTTGCGGATCTTCAAGAGCTCAGCAGCCGTGCGTTCCAGCACTTCGCCCACCTTGTTGATGCCCGCACGCTTCAAGCAGTTCAACGTTCTGGAAGATAGCTCCAGCTTCTCAACGGTAACGTTGTAGATCTCCGCCGGAATGTCCGAGTTGCTGGGGTTGTCGGAATTATTGTTGACCTCTCCTGCCCCAATGAGCAGTGCGCTGTGATCCATCAACACCTTGGCTGCTGTGTGGACAGCATCCAAGGGGGAAATCGTCCGATCCGTCCAGACCTCAATGATCAAACGCTCATAGTCGGTGACCTGGCCTACCCTGGTGAACTCAACAGAGTAGTTGACCTTGCGCACCGGGCTGAAGATAGCATCCACAGGCAGTGTGCCAATGGAGTGCCCGTCCGCCTGCTGTGCCGGCACATAACCCGTTCCGCGCTCCACATTGAACTCCATGTTCAGTATGCCTTCAGCGGAGTCCAGTGTGCCGAGATGCAACTCAGGGTTAACAATCTCAAAATCGGCAGGAGCCACAATATCGCTGGCATAGATCTCGCCAGGACCTCTGGCTTCAAGTCGCAATCTCCCAGGCCTGTCTGTGTGTGCCCGGAGACGAATCGTCTTAACACGCTGAATGATCTCCATAATCTCTTCCTTCAGATGAGGAAGGGTGGAGTACTCATGCAGCACGCCGTCTATACGAACCCACGTAACAGCAGCGCCAGGGATAGAGCTCAGCAGCACACGACGCAGGGGGGTGCCCAACGTTGTGGCAAAACCACGCTCTAACGGTTCAAGCGCAAACTTTCCGTAAGTATCATCCAGCTCCAGCGTCTTGACCTCAGGCTTAGGGGCGGAAGGTCCAGGCTGAAGCTCCTCAGGATTCCCAATGGTGACAAAAGCCTCCAAAGTAACTGCTCCTCACTCGGTACGAGTTCTCGTTTTTGCAACGGTCCCTATCGGGAATAGAACTCAACAATCAATCGTGTATCTACTGTAGCGCCAATGTCCTGCTCTTCCGGCAGGGCGGAGACCTTACCCGTCAGGGCAGCGGCATCCAACTCAAGCCAACGGGGAACCGATCGCTTGGGGATGGTCTCCTTAATCTCTTTAACAAAGTCCTTTTCCATGCTGGACGCCTTCCAGCCGATCTCATCCCCGGCCTTCACAACAAAGGAGGGAATATCAACCTTGCGGCCGTTGACCGTGCAGTGTCCGTGCATAACCATCTGCCTGGCCTGTGCACGGGAGTCAGAGAAGTTCAGGCGATAGACAACGTTGTCCAGTCGTCGCTCCAAAAGCTGCATCAGATACTGACCGGTGATTCCCGGTTGTTTCTGAGCCTGCTTCACATTGCGAAGGAACTGGTGCTCCCGCAGGCCATAGGCGTAACGTACCTTCTGCTTCTCATGCAGTCGAACTGCATAATCAGAAGGACGTCGACGTGATGGTCGCTGCGAACCAGGAGCAGCTCTATGTTTATCAATAGCGCACTTGGGGGTGAAGCAACGCTCCCCTTTCAGGAAGAGCTTCTCACCCACCTGCCGGCATTGTCGGCAAACCGGACCTGTATACCGTCCCATACCTTCTCCTACACTCGACGCTTCTTCGGGGGACGGCAACCATTGTGGGGGGTTGGCGTCACATCCCGAATACCGGAAATCATAAGACCGGCTCCCTGCAAGGAGCGGATAGCCGCTTCACGGCCGGGCCCTGGGCCCTTCAAATAAATCTCAATTCTACGCAGACCGTGCTCCATCCCTTTACGGGCGGCAATCTCTGCGGCTCGGCCCGCTGCGAAAGCGGTGCCTTTCCGAGACCCTTTATATCCGGCGGTTCCCGCAGTACCCCACGCCAACACAGCACCTTGTGTGTCTGTAAGCGTGACGACGGTATTGTTGAAAGTAGCTTTGATATAAGCCCTTCCAACAGGTACCGATTTACGTTCTCTGCGCCGGGTTCCCCTTCTGGCCATGGGCCTCCTTTATCAGTCCGTCAGATTTTGAGTCCACTGAGGGCCTAGACCCTCAGAATTAGGAGTTACTTGGTTGTCCGCCTTCGTCCAGCGACGGTCTTCTTCGGTCCCTTACGGGTTCGAGCGTTGGTCCGTGAGCGCTGGCCGTTCACCGGCAAACCTCGGACGTGTCGGATACCCTGGAAGCAACGAATCTCAATCTTACGACGGATGTTCATCTGAACCTCTCGACGCAAGTCACCTTCCACTTTGAAGCTACGATCAACGATCTCCCTGATTTTGGCAATCTGGTCTTCCGCCAGATCCCGCACCCGGGGATTATCCTCAATGTTCGCTTCCGCTAATACCTGCTTTGACCTGGTCTCGCCAATACCGAACACACTACGGAGAGAAATCTCTATCCGCTTGTGGTCCGGAATATTCACGCCTGATACCAGTGCCATTAAATCCTCCTGTTTAAGCCAAAACCAAAATCGCGATCAGGACTAACCCTGACGCTGCTTGTGCCGAGGAATGATGCAGATGACCCGCACTACTCCCTTGCGCTTGATGATCTTACAGTTGTCACACCGCTTCTTGACTGACGGTTGAACTTGCATGATAGACTCCTTGGCCACCGTGTATTGATTACCGGAACCGGTAGGTCACCCGACCTCGTGTCAAATCATAAGGAGAGAGCTCCACCAGCACTCTGTCACCCGGGAGAATGCGGATATAGTGCATTCGGACTCTTCCGGAAGCATGAGCCAGTACTTCATGGTCGTTGGCCAACTTCACACGGAACACCGCGTTCGGAAGAGCCTCCTCAACCGTACCCTCTACTTCTATTGATTCTTTCTTTGCCATCCAACCCCTTGTAGGCTCCCGATTTACGAGATGCCTAGTCCTTGATTAATGTGAGAATCTCGGCCCCGTCCTCACCTACAGCCATTGTGTGCTCAAAGTGAGCGGAGAGTTTGCCGTCGGCGGTAACCACCGTCCAACCATCCTCCAGAGCCCGAGTCCTCCATGTCCCGATGTTCACCATCGGTTCTATTGCTATCACCATACCGGCGTGTAGCAACGCGCCTCTGCCTGCTACGCCGTAGTTCGGTATCTGCGGCTCCTCATGGAGCTTCCTGCCGATGCCGTGCCCTACGTACTCCCGAACTACGCCGTACCCGCGTGACTCAGCGTACTCCTGAACAGCCGCGCCGATGTCTCCCAGCCGATTACCGGCCTTGACCACCGCAATGGCCGCATCCAGCGAACCCTTGGTGGCCTCCATGAGCTTAATTGCCTCGTCGGAAACCTGTCCAACCGGCAACGTCACAGCAGAATCCCCGTACAACCCGTCTACCACTGCCCCCACATCAACCTTGACCAAGTCCCCTTCTTTCAGGACTCGGCCACTCGGGATGCCGTGGACAATCTGCTCGTTCACAGACGTACATATAGTCGCAGGGAAACCCATGTAGCCCAGAAATGCGGGCTTGGCTCCCTGCCTTTTTAATTCCTTAGCAGCAACAGTGTCCAGCTCCTTGGTGGTCATACCCGGTTCAACGGCGGCTTTGATTGCAGAAATCATCCGTGCAACTACTTGCCCGGCTTTCCGCATTGCCTCCAGCTCGCGAGGCGACTTTATCGATGCGCCCCTTGATTGTACCGGTGACTCCAATGAACTAGACCTCCCCTTGATGCCAAATATCTATTCTATCGCTTTGGCAGACTTTTTGCACTACCGACTATTTTGTCGCTAGGGTTTCCAACGATTTCAGCAGAGCGGAAGTCACCTCTTCCACCTTCTGCAGTCCGTTGATCTCCACCAGTTTTCCTTGACCCTTGTAGTACTCAATCAGAGGCGAAGTCTGCTCGTCATAGACCTTGAGCCGGTTCTTCACAGCCTCTGGCTTATCGTCTTCACGTTGGTACAACTCTCCCCCACACACGGGACACGTCCCGCTCCCCGCTGCCTCCTCAGGAAAGGGCCTTGAACATGAGCGACAGTTATACCTGCCACCCAGCCGTCGAACCAGTTCGTCTTCAGGCACTTTCACGTACAGTACGCAGTCAATTCCCTTACCTGCCAGGGCCGCATCCAGCGCCACTGCCTGGGGCTCCGTCCTTGGGAAACCGTCCAGGACCACTCCTGCGCCATCAGCCTCTTGATCTAATCGACCAAGAACCATTTTGATGACAAGGTCATCTGGAACCAAATCACCTTTGTCCATATAGGACTGGGCCTGGGTTCCAAGCTCTGTCTTATTAGCACGATGCTCTCGCAGGAGGTCTCCCGACGATACGTGAGCAACACCAATTTGGTCGGTCAGTACGTCCGCCTGTGTACCCTTCCCTGCGCCGGGAGCGCCCAGAAGCACTAGGAGCACAGGAGTACTGGATTGCGATTTACATGACTGGGCATTACTTGATGAACCCTTCATACCGACGCATCAGAAGCTGGGCTTCCAGCTGCCGCATGGTGTCCAAGCCGACGCCAACCAAAATAAGCAATGCAGTACTGCTCAACCGCAGCGCCTGCACATCAGTCAGCAGCGTTGCGAAGTAAGGAATGATCGCAATACAGCCAAGGAACAGCGCACCTCCCCAGCTAACACGTATCAACGTTCGCTGGAGGTACTCTTCCGTCGGCCTGCCGGGACGAATACCAGGAATGAATCCACCCTGCTTCTGCAGGTTCTCTGCCAGGTTCATCTGGGAGAACTGGATCATGGTGTAGAACAACGCAAACACCACAACCAGTACAAAGAGAATCATCCAGTAGATAAAGCTGGTGCCATCAAAGATACCCACCATGCTTTGCGCGAATCGAGAGACGAAGCCAGTATCTGAAGGGTCAGCAAAGTAACTTGCTATTGTCCCTGGCAGAATGATGATGGCAAAGGCGAAAATCAGCGGAATCATTCCCGCTGAGTTAATTCTCAACGGGATAAAGGACGTCCCCTGTGCTCTGCGCACAGTACCCCCTCGGAAGACCGTCCGCCCGTATTGCACCGGAATCTTCCGCTGCGCCTCCGTGAAGACAACAATCAAGTAGATGATGACCAGAGATATCACTACCAGCGTAATCAATCCCGTGGGGTCGACTCTGCTGATGAAGCCCTGCTGCACAATCTGCGGCAAGCCTGCCACGATACCGGCGAAGATGATGATGGAGATACCGTTACCGATGCCTCGCTCCGTGATCTGCTCACCAAGCCACACCAAGAACACTGTCCCAGCAGCCATGGAGATGATCATTGGGATGATGGCCGGGAACGGTCCACCCGTTAGGTCGACGGCGTTGAAGATGCCTGCGCGCTGAAGGAGCAGGATCTGACCGTAGCCCTGCGCCAATGCGATGGGTACGGTGATGTAGTGTGTCAGTTGGTTAATCTTCTGGCGTCCGTAGTCACCCTCTTTGGAAAGCCCCTTCAACTGAGGGATCACCGGCACCAATAGCTGCATGATGATGGAAGATGTGATGTAGGGGTAGACGCCCAGAGCAGCGATGCTCAAGTTACGAAGGGCTCCGCCACTGAACAGGTCAAGGAAGCCCAATAGCTCCCCAAACTGCCCGCCGCTGAAGACTGCATCAAGAGCATCCCGGTCTATCCCTGGCACCGGCACATGGGCTACAAACCGAAACACCACCAGCATAGCAAGGGTAAATAGCAGTTTGGCCCTGAGGTCTGGAATCTTGAAAGCATCGATCAGGGCTTGGAGAAGTTGTGGTCGTCCTGATCCGGTTCTAGCTGCCGATGCCTGCATCGTCCGTCTCCCTTGTCTTAGGTCCAGAAAGTTGCTGAACCGTACCACCAGCTGATTCCAGCTGTGCCTTGGCTTGCGTGGAGAATCGATGGGCACTCACTGTGAGTGACTTGGTGATGTCCCCACCGGCTAACACCTTGATAGGCATCTTCAGATTGCGAAGTAGCCCGGCATGGAGCATTGCCTCGGGGGTAACGTCCGCGCCAGCCTCAAACCGCTCCTCAAGGGAGCTCAAGTTAATCACAGCGTAATCAGTCCGGAAGATGTTTGTGAACCCTCGACGAGTCGGTAGCTTCAATACCATAGGAAGCTGGCCGCCCTCAAAACCTGGGCGCACCGTATTACCGGACCGCGATTGCTGGCCCTTCATACCTTTACCGGAATAGTTTCCTTTACTGCTGTTACCCCTGCCCAAACGCTTGGAAGTCTTTTTGGAGCCTTTGGGGGGACGGAGTTCATGTTGCTTCACTACTGGGTCTCCTGCCTCTTAGTCCTGAATCTCTTCAACCACAATCATGTGGCGTACTTTGAAAATTTGACCACGGACGATAGGTGTATCGTATCGCTCCACCGTCTGGTTCAGCTTGCGTAAACCTAAAGACTTGATTGTGGCCTGCTGGTCACGTTCAAACCCGATATCGCTCTTTTTCCAAGTAATTCGTAGCTTTGCCATTCGGATGTCCCTACTTCACTAACGTCTACGTTTGATTCCTACAATGAGATGCACGTTGGTTACTCTGCTGTCGGCTCCGTTGGAGCCGCAGGAGCAGGTGCTGGTGTCGGGTCCGCAGGAGCCGGAGCGGCTGCTGGTGCCGGTGCTACTGCCGGCGTCGGGGCTGGTTGCGGTCTCGCTGCTGCTGGCGCCGGTGCTGGCTGCGGTTTAGGTGCGGCCGCTGCTTGCGTCACTCTACTACGTCGTCGTGCTACTTCCGTCTGAGGATCGCGAAGAGACGCCAACGCATTCATCGTTGCCTTGGAGAGATTGATGGGATTCGTGTTGCCGATTGCCTTGGTCAGCACGTCCTTGATCCCTGCCAGGTCGATTACTGCGCGGACGGTTGCTCCCGCTACCACGCCGGTGCCGTCAACTGCCGGCTTCAGCATGACTTTAGATGCGTGATACTTGGTAACAATGTCATGAGGGATAGTGTTCCCCCGTAGCGGCACTTCGATGAGGTTACGTCGAGCGATAGCCACGCCCTTGCGCACAGCATCCGGCACTGCCGCTGCCTTACCAAGGCCGATGCCGACGATGTTCTTGCCATCACCAACAGCAACCATTGCGTTGAAGCGCATGTTCTTACCACCAGCAGTCACCTTGGTGATGCGGCGGATGAGCAACACACGCTCCGTCAGATTCTGAACATTCTCCGGCGCCACTCGTGGAGCCAAGTCATATGGTGTCAATTTGGGCATTAGAACGTTAGCCCCCCTTTACGAGCTGCATCGGCAAGGGCTTCCACCCTTCCGTGATAGGCATAGCCACCGCGGTCAAACACTACTTGGGTCACGCCCGCAGATTTACCTCGACTTGCGGCTAATGCGCCTACCAGCTTGGCGACTTCCGTCTTAACCTTACCCTCGCACTCTGAGCGAATCTCAGCGTCCATGTCCGATGCCGCGGCAACGGTGTGTCCTATCTCATCATTGATGATCTGGACGGAGATATGGTTACTACTCCGGAAGACCGCCATACGGGGTCGTTCTGGGGCACCATAGACTTTTCTGCGAACACGGATATGACGGATGACCCGCTTTGCCCGTGCTGATTTTGCTTTTCCCTTGTACCGTAACGGCCGAAGGGCAACTACCTTTGTTGGCACGTTATCCTCTCCACTGTGCTGAGCTTATGTCCGCGCAGCGCTCTTACCAGGCTTGAGTCTTACTACCTCACCGGTATACCGGACCCCTTTGCCTTTGTAGGCATCCGGTTTTCTGGTCGCTCTAATAGTGGCTGCAATCTGTCCAACCTGCTGCTTATCGCATCCATCCACTAGCAAATGGGTGGGGGTGTCCACAGTGAACGTAATGCCTTCCGGGGCTTCAATATCCACCGGGTGGCTATACCCCACAAGAAGCGTAATGTTCTTGCCGGTCTGCTGAACGCGGTACCCGGTACCAACCAGTTCCAGACTCTTCTGGAACCCATCGGTGACGCCGATAACCATGTTGTTCAGCAGTGATCTGGTCAAACCTTGCAATGCCCTGATATTCGCCTCGTCGTTTGGTCGTTCCACCCTAAGGACACCGTCCGCTTGGACAATCCCCATCTCAGGATGAAAGGTCTGTACAAGGGTACCTTTGGGGCCCTTGACGGTGACGGAGTTCTCCGCACCTATCGTGACCTCAATACCCTTGTCGATAACAACGGGTGCTGAACCAATCCGGGCTACAATTCGTTTTTGTTCTTTTTCTACCATGATGTGTCGCCTTCTACCACACGTAGCAGAGGACTTCCCCCCCAATGCCACGATTTCGGGCGTCCTGCCCGCTCATCACACCCTGAGACGTTGAAAGGATTGATATACCCAGACCGCCGAATACCCGAGGAATCTCTCCACGGTTTACGTAGATCCGTAGGCCCGGGCGACTAATGCGCTTCAACCCTCGGATGGACGCCTGGTTCCTTATGGTTGGATGCAGCCGTAGACGCAACATGCGCCACTGGCCGCTCTTCACCGTGTCCACGTCCCTGACAAAACCCTCTTCCTTGAGGATGTTGGCCACTGACTGCTTCATCTTGGACATAGGGACTAGAACCGAATCATGTCGCGCCATTCCGGCGTTACGTACTCGGGTCAATAAATCTGCAATTGGGTCTGTTACTCCGCTCACTACTGCTCCTACCTGCTTGCTTTACGGACTCCCGGAATCTCGCCACGAAGGGCAAGCGTCCGGAAGCAGATGCGGCAAAGACCAAAGTGCCGGATATACGCACGGGGTCGTCCACACAACTGACATCGGTTGTTCAGCCGAGTAGAGAACTTCGGCGTTCGTTTTGACTTGGCGATCATACTGGTCTTAGCCACCGCTTGCTCCTATGGTTTTCTCGTAATACTCAGGTCTACGCTATGCGTTGACGACTTGCTGTTCCTGTATTCGTGTGAAAGGCATGCCCATCAATTCCAGCAGTCGCAGCCCCTCTTGGTCCGTCTTGGCACTGGTGATGATGTTTACCTGGAACCCACGCAGCTTATCGATTTTGTTGTAATCGATTTCCGGGAACACAATCTGCTCACGGATACCCAGGGAATAGTTCCCTCGGCCGTCGAATGCGGATCGAGAAACCCCTCGGAAGTCACGGATTCGTGGTAACGCCGTGTTGAACAGTTTGTCCAGGAAAATGTACATTCTATCACCGCGCAAAGTGGCCATGACGCCAATCGCCTGGCCTTCACGCAGCTTGAACGTTGCTACGGATTTTCGAGCCTTCGTAGAAACCGGCCGTTGACCGGTAATCATACCAATGTCGCTCAGCGTAGCTTCCATAGCCCTCGCGTTGGTCAGGGCTTCACCAAGGCCAACGTTGATAACCACCTTTTGAACCTTGGGAATCTCCATAACGTTAGGGTAGGAGAATTCCTGGGCCATTTGGCCAGCAAGCTCATCCCGGTAACGCAACAGCAGACGAGGACGTTCGCCGCCCGTCGCAGGTCGCTTGCCCTTGGGTGCCTTAGGAGCCTCAGCTGACGCCGTGCTAGCAGGAGCCTCTTGGGTCTCCTCCTCGGTGGCTTCAGTTGAATCCTCTGGCTCTTCTACTCGATCGGTTGGTTGCACTTCTTGCATAGCCGCACTTTCTTGCCGTCATTCAGAAACGTGAATCCCATTCTGGCGGCAACGCCGCACAGGGGACAAATTAATTTGACATTGGATATGGACAAAGGCGCTTCCATTGTGATGATCCCCGCCTGGTTCACCCCGGGCTGAGCCTTCTGATGACGCTTCACCATGTTAGCGCCCTCTACATAGACTCGGTTGTCCTGAGGATAAACCCGTTGGACTTCACCTTGCTTGCCGCGATCTCTTCCCTTGGTGATCACGACAGTGTCTCCCTTATGGATCTTCTGTGCCATTGCCGCTTGTCCTTCTCCGCTTACTTAACGATATATTCTTAAACGCGCTGAGGGGTTACACAACCTCTGGCGCTAGGGACACGATCCGCATGTAACCTTTTTCCCGTAATTCCCTGGCCACTGGGCCAAAGATACGTGTGCCTACAGGCATCTGTGCTTCGTTCAAGATGACTGCCGCATTCTCATCAAACCTGATGTGCGTACCATCCGCACGTCGCGTGTTCTTCACCACCCGCACAATCACTGCCCGTACCACTTTGCCTGAACGGATAGCTTCCTGCGCGTTGGGCACTGCGTCCTTCACGGAACAGGTAATGACATCTCCAAGCCCTGCATACCGTCGGAAGCCGGATCCTGGTATGCCAATGCACATCAACTGCTTGGCTCCAGAGTTGTCCGCTACGGACAATCGAGACATATGCTGGATCATGCGTCCTCTTTCTTGGCCTCAGAATCATCTTCTGAGGACGCTTCCTCACTGGTTTCTTCTGCCGGAGTCTCTGATGGAGCTGCTGGCTCAGCCTCTGTTTCCGGTTCTTCAGCTTCAACTTCAACTTCTGCTACAGGCTCTTCTGCAACTTCAACTTCTGCAACTTCAACTTCTGCAACTTCAACTTCTGCTACAGACTCTTCTGCAACTGCAGCTTCCGCTGCGGGTGCTTCTTCAGCAACAGGGGCCTCTTCAGGTGTAGCTTCTGCTACGGGCTCTTCTGTTGCCACTTCTGCCGCAGCAGCTTCCGCAGATGCCTTTGCAGCCTCTTCTTCAGCCTGGGCCTGGGCTACTGCCTCCGCGGCAGCTGCTACCTCAGCACTTTTGGCATCCGCAGCCGCTTTTGCAGCCGCTATTTCCGCACCGGCCGCAAGAGTGGCCTCTGCCATTGATGCCTCTGCCGCTGCTACTTCTTCGGGCTGGAGCACTTCGTGGCGCTGGAGAACTTCTTGCAACCGGAATCGCTTGGTCTTAGAGACCGGGCGACTCTCAATCACCTTGACAAGATCGCCATACTGCGACTCGCCCAGGGGATCATGGACATACAATATTGTCTTTCGACGCAGGGCCTTGCCGTACAACTCATGGTGACGGACACGATCCACTGCCACTACCAAGGTGTTCTGCATCTTGGCACTGACAACTCGCCCTACGTAACTTCGGCGGTTCACTGGCATTTAACGAATCCCCATCTCTCGTTCCCGCAACACAGTCTGGATGCGGGCAATAGTCTTTTTGACAATCTTCATTTCGTTCACGTTGGTCAGTTGATGGGTTGCCCACCGGAAACGGAGGTTCATCAACTCACGATAGGACTCATCCATCTCTTGTTGGAGTTCCTCGTTATTCTTCTCTCGAACTTCGTCAACACGCATGTTATTTACTCAAACCCTAATCTATGCCGCTGTGTGCATGAAGAAATCTGCCCGGGTCACAATCTTGCAAGGGATGGGCAGCTTGGCCGCAGCCAACCGCAGACCCTCTCTTGCCAAATCTTCCGGTACCCCGCCAAGCTCAAACAACATTCTGCCACGCTTGGCCACTGCTACGTAATGATCCACCGGGCCCTTACCCTTGCCCTGTCGGGTTTCAAGAGGCTTCTTGGTTACAGGCTTATCGGCAAAGACCCGAATCCATACCTGACCACCCCTACGGATGTACCTCACCATGGCTCGTCGGGCAGCTTCAATCTGCCTGGCGGTCAACCATGCGGTCTCCATTGCCTTAAGGCCATACTCGCCAAAGTGGAGGGTTGCGCCGGTAGTCGCTGGTCCCTTGCGCCGTCCACGATGTACCTTGCGATACTTAACCCTTTTGGGTTGTTGCATCACTATCTCCCTCAGCTATGGCTTCAGCCACTTCATTCGCAACGACATCGGCGCCTTCATTCTCGGCACGCATGGTCGCTACAATTGGCGCGATGTCGTCCTCGGCAGCAGCTCGCTCCCGCTCTGGAATGACATCACCCTTATACAACCAGACTTTGACACCGATGCGGCCCATGGCTGTGCGGGCTTCGCTTATCGCGAAATCCACGTCCGCTCGAATGGTGTGAAGCGGCACTCTGCCCATCATCACCTTTTCCGTCCGAGCGATCTCCGCGCCACCTAATCGACCACCAACGATGATCTTTACTCCCTGGACTCCGGCTTGCATGGAACGCTGTGCGGTCTGCTGCATCGCTCGACGATGTGCTACCCGACGTTCCAGCTGCTCGGCGCAGTTACGCGCCACCAGTGCCGCTACCATCTCCGGCTGTCGAACCTCCTGAACGGAGATACGAACCCGGCGTTCCGTCAGTGCCTCTAGGGCCTGACGCATCTCTTCAACTCGTTGACCCTGCCGCCCAATGACAATCCCGGGCCTGGCAGTCCAGATCACCACGGAAACGTCCTGAGGGCCTCGCTCAATCTCAACTTTCGGTATCCCGGCTTCCGGGTACCTTGTCAGAATGGCGTTACGCAGGCGCAAGTCCTCTTGCAAGGTATTGCGATAGTCCTTGTGCTTGGCGGCGAACCACCGGCTATCCCATTCCTTGATGATCCCTAGTCGGAATCCTATTGGATGTGTCTTATGGCCCAAAGCCTTAACCCTCCTGGTCTACGATGACGGTGATATGGCACGACCGACGGATAATCGGACTGATACGTCCGCGAGACTGTGGCCGGAACCGCTTGAGTCTTGGTGCATCATCTGCATAAGCAGCAACCACCTTCAGCGATTCAGGCGTAATGAACCTGTTGTTCTCAGCATTCGCCATTGCAGACCGGATCACCTTGGAAACGGCTAGTGCTGTGGGGCTGGGCACGTATTGGAGCGCAGCTAAAGCCACATCAACCCGCTTACCGCGAATCAACCCCAAGACCCGTCGCACCTTCTGTGGCGACATGCCGAAATTTCTATGTATTGCCCGTACTGACACGGTGTTCCTCTTTCCCCTTAGCCTTGGGGCCTGGTAGTTCGTTCACTTCTGCCTGCGTGGCCACGGAACGTCCGGGTTGGAGCAAACTCGCCCAACCGGTGACCCACCATGTTCTCCGTCAGGTATACCGGGACATGGCGCCTGCCGTCATGCACAGCAATGGTCAATCCAACAAAGTCCGGCATGATCATAGAGGCCCGTGACCATGTTTTGATGATCATCTTTTCACTTGTTCGCTGAGCCACATCCACCCGCTTTTGCAGCTTAGGGTGAACGAAAGGCCCCTTTTTAACGGAGCGTCCCATAGCCTATCCTTCGTCGTTTTATGATAAACCGGTTCGTATCCTTGTTTCGGCGTGTCTTCACACCCAAGGCATTCTTGCCCCACTTGGTCTTCGGATACTTCAGACCAATGGAGTTACGAGCCTCACCACCACCGTGTGGATGGTCCCGCGGGTTCATCACCTTGCCGCGCACTTCCGGTCGCTTGCCAAGCCATCGATTACGGCCTGCTTTGCCGATGGTGGTAGCTTGATGTTCAGAGTTACCAACCTGACCGATAGTTGCGTAGCATTCACTCAACACCCTCCGGATCTCGCCGGAAGGGAGCCTGATCTGGGTATACCGTTCTTCACGAGCCATGAGCTGTGCGCTGCCGCCCGCTGTGCGGACCATCTGCGCGCCCCTGCCCGGGATGAGTTCAATGTTATGGATGACAGAACCCAGAGGCATCGCCCTCAGGGGCATTGCGGTCCCTGGACGAATCTCTGCTTCCTCACCGGACATGATGGGGTCGCCCACCTTGACATTGATCGGCCACAAAATATACCGCTTTTCGCCATCTATATAGTGGATGAGCGCGATACGTGCCGATCGGTTGGGATCATATTCAATGCTGTGAACAACACCGGGTACTCCGGCTTTGTCCCTGCGTTTGAAGTCTATGATTCTATACCGGCGCTTGTGACCGCCGCCGCGATGGCGAACCGTCATCTTGCCTTGTACGTTACGGCCACCATGTCTGCGCAACGGTGCCAACAGTGAGCGCTCCGGCTTGCTCTTCGTAATCTCAGCAAAGTCGGGTCGCACCAGTGTGCGAAGACCTGGGGTAATGGGCTTGAATGTCTTAAGGCCCATTCTTATACTCCCTCAAACACGGAAATCTTCTGTCCGGCCTGTAATGTCACAATAGCCTTCTTCTTGTCAGGCCCTTTGACCATCCGAGGCCCAAAGCGCTTCCTCTTACCAGGAATCTTAATGATGGTCACCTTCAGTACCTTCACGCCAAAGAGCGTCTGAACTGCCTGCTTCACCAGCGTCTTGTTGGCAGTCAAAGCAACCTGGAAGGTGAACTTATCGTCTTCTTGTAGGCGTGTGCTCTTCTCAGTCACTACAGGACCGACAAGTACACTGGTCAACTGTGCCATTGTCATAGCGTTTACTCCCCACCCTGAGCGGTGGCAACTTCGGCATCCCTACGCGCTGGCAGCCTGGGACGTTCCTCCGCCCAAAGCGCCTCAAGGTGCCGGATTGCCTGAACACTCAACACCAGGTGGTCATAGTTCAGCAGGTCTACCGTATTCACTATTGCTGCAGGAATAGACTTCACTCGTTGGAGGTTGTGACAGGCCTGCCACAGCTCCTTTTGAGAGTTGGTCTCGTTCACTACCAGGCACTTGGTACCTATAGCAATTTCCAACCCCGCCAGCGCCTTCAACACCTCTTGAGTCTTGAAAGCTGGCAAAACAAACTCTTCTACTACCGTGATCTCGCCATCGCGTACCTTCTGAGACAGAAGAGACTTAATGGCCGCACGTCGCATCTTCTTCGGGGTAGCCTGGCTATAATCACGAGGCTTCGGCCCAAAGGTGACACCACCGCCGCGCCACTGTGGGGAACGGATGCTCCCTTGACGCGCTCGGCCAGTACCCTTCTGACGCCAGGGCTTACGACCACCGCCTCGAACCTCAGCTCGAGTCTTGGTGCTGTGCGTTCCCGTACGCTTGTTGGCGAGCTGCGCCACCATTACCTGATGGATCAGCGCCTTGTTCAACGGCGTGTCGAAGACAGCATCGCTAACTTCGATGCTGCCTACCGTCACGCCCTGCATGTTCTTTAATGAAAGTTCCATGGTCTACTTACTTTGCTCCCTTGGATCGTTGCAGCAACAGAAGGCCTTTGGATGCCCCAGGAACTGCCCCTTTGATGAACAACAGATTTCGTTCCTTGTCTATCTGGACGATTTCCAGGTTCTGAACGGTCACTCGCTCAACACCCCAGTGGCCCGCCATCTTGGTACCCTTCCAGACTCGTCCGGGAAAGGTTCCTGAACCGATGGAGCCCGGTGCCCGATGCCTGTCGGATTGGCCGTGAGTCTTGGGGCCGCCGTGGAACCCATGACGCTTCACGCCACCGGTAAAACCATGCCCCTTGGAGGTACCTATAGCGTCGATTCGATCACCTTCAGAGAAGATGTCTACCTCAACCGGGTCTCCAACTTCAATACCGGAATAATCGTCGGCAGAAACCTCTCGCAGGTGACGGTAAAGCTTGCCTACGTTCTTTAAATGTCCGCGTTCCGGGTTAGTCAGGTTGCGGGCTTCACTAAAGCCTATCTGCACAGCGCTGTAGCTGTCCTTCTCCGGAACCCTGATCTGCGTTACAGAGCAGGGGCCAGCTTGTACAGCAGTAACACCCACAAGACTTCCATCTTCAAGGAAGATTTGTGTCATCCCTATTTTCCTGCCCAAAATACCGTTTACAGCCATTGTCGATACTTTCCTATCACCAGAAAACGGAGCCAAACCATGGCCCCGTCGTCAGGAGTTATGACCACCCTAGGTCTTTATAGTAATGTCTACGCCAGCGGCTACGTTTAGCCGAGACAGGGCTTCCAATGTTCGCCCAGTGGATTCCAGGATATCTACCAAACGCTTATGCGTGCGTAATTCAAAGTGCTCACGTGAGTCTTTATCAATGTGTGGGGACCGAATCACGCAGAACCGCTGCCTATGCGTTGGTAGCGGCACAGGCCCGGCAACCACTGCACCCGTTCGCTCTGCCGTTTCAACAATCTGCTGAGCCGACAGGTCAAGGGCCCTATGATCAAAGGCTTTTAAGATGATTCTTATCTTCTGACCGGCCATGTCGTTATCCTACCTCGCTACACACAATGAACTAGACGTTTACTATCACTTGCTGCGCCACAGAGTCCGGCACCTCTTCATAGTGGTGGAACTCCATGGAATGACTCGCTCGCCCTTGTGACAAAGATCTGACGGTGGTGGCGTAACCAAACATCTCAGCTAGGGGAACCAGAGCCTTAATGGTCTGGAGGTCGCCTTCGCCCTCGATGTTCTGAACCCGCCCACGCTTTCCGGAAAGGTCGCCCAGGACATCGCCTAGGAACTCTCCCGGAGTAACTACTTCAACTTCAATGTATGGCTCCATAAGTACAGGCCGCGCCTTGCGAAGGCCTTCTTTTACAGCCATAGAACCAGCTATTTTAAAAGCGATTTCTGAAGAGTCCACGGGGTGGAAACTGCCATCAACCAGGGAAACTTTTACGTCCACCACAGGATAGCCTGCCATAGCTCCGTTGTCCAGAGCTTCCATCACTCCGGCCTTGACCGGGTTGATGTATTCCCGAGGAACCGATCCACCCACGATCTTGTTTTCAAAGACCAGTCCACCGCCTGAGGCTAAAGGCTCAATCTCCAGCCATACGTGGCCGAACTGTCCATGCCCCCCGGTCTGCCGGACGAATCGACCCTCAACACGTACATGCTCTCGGATAGCTTCCCTATAGGAAACCCGTGGTCGGCCCACCTGGGCTTGCACGTTGAATTCACGCTTCATTCTGTCCACAAGGACGTCCAAATGAAGTTCGCCCATTCCGGAGATGATGGTTTGGGCAGACTCTTCGTCGTACCGGACCACAAATGTGGGATCCTCTTCCGCCAACTTGCGGAGAGAGTCTTCCAGGCGCTCTTGGTCAGCCTGGGTCTTGGGTTCAACGGATACGGAAATCACCGGCTCCGGGAAGCTCGGTGGCTCCAGGATGATCGGTGAATCTGAGTCACAGATGGTTTCGCCAGTAAAGGTGTTCTTCAGGCCAACTACGGCGCCGATCTGCCCTGCAACAAGCTCATCCACCTCTTCACGGCGGTTGGCATGCATCAGCACCAATCGGGCGATGCGTTCGTCAGACTCCTTGGTTGAGTTGTATACGTAGGAGCCGGACTTCAATGTCCCGGAATAGACACGGACAAACACCAATCGGCCGTAAGGGTCTGCAGCGACCTTGAAGGCCAGTGCAGCAAGGGGTGCGTCCGGCTGAGTTGGTCGGGTCACCTTCTCGCCTGATTTAGGGTCAGTCCCTTCAATTACAGGAATATCGTCGGGAGCTGGAAGGTAATCAATGACAGCATCCAACATAGGTTGAATGCCCTTATGCTTCAGGGCCGTCCCGCAAAGCACAGGAACCAGGGTGTTGCTGAGAGTGGCTTTTCGCAACGCCGCTTTCAACTCTTCGTTAGTGATGGTCTTACCCTCAAGGTACTTCTCCATGAGGATATCATCAGTCTCCGCTACCTTCTCAAACAGGTTGTCTCGATATTGAGCAACCTTATCCAGTAGTGCTTCTGGGATAGGCCCAATCACAGGAGCTTCAGCATCTTCGCCGTAAATCTGAGCAACCTCTTCAATGAGGTCAATGGCTCCCTGGAACTCTGCTTCGGCTCCAATTGGCATCTGTACCGGCACCGGCCTGGCCTCCAACCGCGTTGCAATCATGTCCACCGTGCGGTTGAAGTCTGCTCCGGAGCGGTCCATCTTGTTCACGAAAGCGATACGAGGAACCCCGTACTTGTTGGCCTGCCGCCACACCGTTTCTGACTGGGGCTGCACGCCGGAAACAGCGTCAAAGATCACCACGCCGCCATCCAACACCCGTAAGCTACGTTCCACCTCTGCGGTGAAGTCCACGTGGCCGGGAGTATCGATAATGTTGACGTCATAGCCGTTCCACTCGCATGCAGTCGCCGCAGCGGAGATCGTGATGCCGCGTTCCTTCTCCTGAGGCATCCAGTCCATGATCGTGTTTCCCTCATCCACGTTGCCAATCTTGTGCGTTCGGCCCGTGAAGAAGAGCACACGTTCAGTAACCGTCGTTTTACCGGCGTCGATGTGTGCGATGAACCCTATGTTTCGTACCTTTTCCAAGGAAGCCTTCCTATGCCGTTTCCAGCCCTAAATCTGTATCCCGTGTGTTGTCGAAAGTATTACCAACGATAGTGAGCGAACGCCTTGTTCGCATCAGCCATGCGGTGGAGGTCTTCCCGTCGTTTCACCGCAGCGCCGTCGCCCCGTGATGCATCAAGGAACTCCTGAGCCAACTTCTCATGCATCGGACGGCCCTTGCGTGCCCGTGAACTGGTGATGAGCCATCGCATAGCCATGGCGCTACCACGTCGGGGTGCTACCTCAATAGGTATCTGGTATGTGGCGCCGCCAACTCGGCGGGCCTTGACCTGGAGGAGTGGCGTTGCATTGCGAATCGCCTCCTGGAAAATCTCCAGAGGCGGCCTGCTAGACTGCTTCTCCACAATCTCCATTGCAGAATAGACAATCCGCTGCGCAATGGTCTTCTTGCCCTTCATCATGATTCGGTTGATAAATCGAGCAAGCTCCACATTGTTGTACTGCGGATCAGGAGGGATAACCCGTACTTCTGCTTTTCGCCTTCGCATTACTCTTGTCCGTCCAGCCTGTCTTCAGATTATTTAGCCGCGATTCAGTCGCGCTCCGTACTTGCTTCGTCCTTGTGCTCGTCCGCTGACACCGCCAGTGTCCAAGACACCGCGAACGATGTGATAACGCACACCGGGTAGGTCAGGAACACGTCCGCCCCTAACCAGTACCACAGAGTGCTCCTGAAGGTTGTGGCCCTCTCCGGGGATGTAGGCCGTTACTTCAAGACCATTGGTCAAACGTACACGAGCCACCTTCCGCAATGCGGAGTTCGGCTTCTTTGGCGTGACCGTCCGCACCTGAATGCAGACCCCTCGTCGCTGGGGGGAACCAACGTTGTCCCACGCAACCCGGTGCTTCAAAGAGTTCTGACGCCAGTGCATCGCCGGAGCTCGGCTTTTCGCCTTGTTCCGCTTCCGGCCTTGCTTGATTAGCTGATTAATTGTCGGCACGTTGTGCTCCGCTCATAAAAAAATCCGCCACTAGTTAGGCGCAAAAGTAAATTGTACGGGTGGAGGCCTATGCTGTCAATAGCTACGCTAGCTTGGAAGCTTGATACTCGTGCAGCCCTTGACCGCTGCTACCAAACAGTGATAAAAATCACCCCCCAGGAGTAGCCCAGCCGTCCTTTGTCGTACCTCGGGAGGTAGACCATGGTAGACCGTAACTCACCATACTCAGACCAACCCTCAGATGCAACCCAGATCGGCCAGTGGACCCAGGAACGACTCAGAGGGGTTGCGCAGGAGTTGTTTGTGGATGCCCCTCTGGTGGTCGTCTCCAACAGAGAACCCTACCTCCATCACCTGGAGGACAAGGGCAAAGGTGACCTTACCTGGAGACGCCCTCCCGGGGGTTTGGTCTCCGCTTTGGATCCTGTGATGCAGGCAATAAAGGGCGGTCTGTGGGTGGCCCAGGGTACCGGCGAGGGTGATCGCATGGCCGTTGACGATGCCGGGCGAGTGGCTGTTCCTCCAGACAACCCGGCCTACACCCTCAAACGCATCTGGCTTGAGCAGGCAGAGATTGAAGGGTACTACGAGGGTTTCTCCAACGAAGGCCTCTGGCCCCTTTGCCATGTGGTGTTCCATCGACCACGCTTCACGCCTTCAGACTGGGCGCACTATCAGCAGGTGAACCGGCGTTTCGCCGATGCTGTCCTCGAGGAAATAGAAGGCAAGTCCGCCTTCGTGTGGGTGCAGGACTACCACCTGTGTCTGGTGCCCCTCTACCTCAGAGAGGCCCGCCCGGATTTGACCATCGGCATCTCGTGGCACATCCCCTGGCCCAACCCTGAGATATTCCAGACATGCCCCTACGCCGTCCAGCTCCTCGAGGGGTTATTGGCTGCGGATGTCATTGGTTTTCATATCCGGTACCACTGCAACAACTTCCTGGCTACAGTTGAGCAGGAGTTGGAAGCTCGCTTGGATCGGGAACGCTCCCGGGTCGTCCGGCTTGGCCACGAGACAAGGATTGTGGATATCCCCATCAGCGTAGATACGGACGAAGAAGAGGAGGTGGCTCGCTCCCAGGAGGCTGCCGATCAGATGGAGCACTTCCAGGTGCTCTTCAACCTTGAAGCCTATGACCATGTCCTTCTGGGGCTTGATCGATTCGATTACACCAAAGGCATCCCGGAGCGCCTCACAGCCGTGGACCGGTTGCTGCAAGACCATCCAGAGTACAAAGAGAAACTTGTCTTCCTCCAGGTGGGAGAGGTCAGTCGTATGCAAATCCCCCAGTACCAGGCCCTGAACCTGGAAGTAGAGCAGCTGACCCAGGAGATCAATGACCGTCACCGTACCGCTGATTGGGAGCCGATCATCCTCTGGCGAGACCCCGTTGAGCGGGCAGACCTCATGGCTTTATACCAGCTTGCGGACGTCTGCGTGGTGAGCTCGTTGCATGACGGCATGAACCTGGTGGCCAAAGAGTACATAGCTAGCAGGGTGGACGAGACCGGGGTCCTGGTGTTGAGTCGGTTCACCGGAGCTGCCCGGGAGCTTCCGGACGCTCTGTTGATCAATCCCTACGATGCAGAAGACTTCGCCAAGAAGTTGGATCAAGCCATCCAAATGCCGGAAGCTCAAAAGTCGGATCGGATGCGCAGAATGAGACGCGTTGTACGGCAGAACAATATCTACGCCTGGGCTGGACGGTTTTTGCAAGAGATGGCCCACGGCAGCGGCGGTGGCTCTCAGTGATTCACATCCTGAAAGTAATGGACAAAGTATTTGAGGATGTGGCCAACAACGGCCAGATACTGGTTGCATTGGACTTCGATGGCACCCTGGCCGACATCGTCCCGAACCCAGCAGACGCCTCACTCCCGGAATCTCGACTCAAACTCCTGGAAGACCTGAACAACCAACCTCGATTCGCCGTAGCAATCGTGAGCGGCCGCACACTGGAAGACCTGAAAAGCCGGGTCAATCTATCCGATGTAGCGTTTGCGGGGGACCACGGGCTGGAGATCTCCGGACCGGGCTTCCATCACATCCCTCCGGAGGCGGAGGAATTCCGCACCACCGTGGCTGAGATTGGCGAGGCGCTGGAAGCTGCTTTGAAAGGCGTGCCAGGGGTTATCTTTGAGCACAAAGGTCTATCGATGAGTATCCATTTCCGATTGACCCCTCCTGACCAACGGGTCAGCGTACTCCACACCATACGTCGCATTTCCAATCCCTATCTGGACGGCAATACTCTCCGCATGGTCAAAGGCAAAGAAGTGGTGAACCTGCTTCCCCCGGTGGACTGGCACAAAGGCTCAGCCCTCAAGTGGTTGCTGGAGTTATTGGACTCGCTCCCGAGAAGGGTCGGCGGCAGCCTACCCATATACATCGGCGATGATGTTACGGACGAAGACGCCTTCAAAGAAGTAGCGGAGAAGGGGTTTGCCATCCGGGTTGGGCGCCCCAAACCCTCAAGCGCAGCACCGTACTACGTCAATTCAATCGACGAAGTGGAAGTGGTGCTGCAGGCGCTGTTGGATAACTCGCGGTCGCTGGGTATCCCGGCACACCAACACTAGTCTGCCGGTTCCAGGCCAATCACTCTTTTGAAACGCCGGATTACGGCTGAGGCCGCTAGACCCGGACATGTGCCACAAGCTAGACTGGTATGCGGACTCGCCTCAATGCCCGGTGGTGCAGTGGTAGCACAGGGGACTTTGAATCCCCTGACCCTGGTTCGAATCCAGGCCGGGCAGCCATAACACCCCTCAGTTCCACTACCCGTTCAAGGTCAGGTCTTCCGTAGCCGCCTTAGCCTTGGCTACCCAATCAGCCCTGAGCACACCGAAAATCACCTCGTCGATCCGCTCATCGCCGCGGAGCCTCTGGCCCTTCAGCAAGCCTTCTTGAGTCATTCCAACCTTGCTGAACATCTTGACTACCCCGATATTCTGTCCGTCTGCCCGGGCATGGATCTTGGAGAGTCCCAAGACGTTGAATCCATATTCAATCAATGACGTAGCGGCTTCGCTCACCATACCTTTAGCTCTTTGCTGCTCCCAATGGAGAACTTCAACTCAGCCGTCCTGTGTTGGGACTCGATCTTCAAGCCAATACCCCCAACTACCTTACGCCCCATAGTGATAGCGAATTGAGCAAAGTTATTGCTGTCCTGGAGGATTGCCCGGGACACAAAATCCTCGGCGTTCTTACGAGTGTAGCCTTCTGGCTCAGTCCGCAGATACGCAGACCACTAAGCAGTGCTGTTGTAGTCATACACAGCGTCTACATCATTTGGGTGAAACGGTCGTAATATCAATCGTTTCGTTCGGAGGATTGCCCGGGTTTCTACCATGGTCACTCCACATCTTTTACTGTCTAACTGTCGTTGCCATTGTAGGCCTATCGGTTAAGGTGTCAAATACTCGGAATTCCCCCTAGGAAATCCAGGCAATCTCTTCTAACTGCAGGTTGGTCTCTTCAACAAGCCGGTTGATAGTCTCAAGATACTCATTACGCAATGTGACATGCTCGTTAATTTCATTAACCAGTACGTTCCGCTGGTCGTTCAGGATGTTCCACTCGTCCAGCAGGTTCTGGAATTCCTCAAATTCCCGTGGGGGTAGGTTCAGCAACGGATGACGCCGTTGAATATCTTCCATCGCATGCATCAACGGATCAGCTTGAGCCTCAAGGATTGCGATGTCGGCCCTGAGCTGCCGACTCTTCTGTGCACTGGCATCCAGCTCGGCCTGGATACGAGACATCTCTGCCCCAATCATGTCCACTCGTTGGCGCATCGCCCGGGTGTTTAGTGCTGTTCTCTGTTCCTCTGACCTATGGAACTCTTCCTGTTGCTCTTCATCAAGAGCGCGCTCAGCATCCCAGGCCAGTTCGATTCTGGCACCAAGGGCATCACAGTCAGAAAATCGCCGTGAGAACGTCTCAATCATCGATTTGAATGACGCCATTCTATTCAGGTGGATGTCAACATGATGCTGCTCATGGATAGCAACCCCTCTTGCAAAGGCCCCCCACCGCGCTGCCTGCTCCGCTGAAAGGGCTTCTGGCTCCGCGTGCTCCGGTAGAGTGACTACCAGGTTCACGCTGATTTCCACGATGTCCAGGTCACAGTGACCACTGAACTCCAGGAACTCCCATTTGAACGATGATTGGTCTCCAGTTAGACCGGAGGCAAACTTGCCATCTTCAAGGTCATCCAGCTCAGGCCCGACTGCTTTAACCGACTCGAATATCTCCCGTGTCGTAAGCCCTTGAACGCGGTAATATACCGTTTCCAGGTTTGTATTGAGCGTCACCTCAGGCGCATTCGTCGATGCCGATTCCCCACCGCTCGGCGTTGTACATGCAACAACAGCCAGCACCAATGTCAAAGCCGCAATGACCCACGTACGCGTAATACTCATAAATCTGCCATCGCTCGATATCGCATTCGTAAATGCTAATGTGAACGTATGATATTGCCAACTAACCCCACTTATCATAAGTTGACATTACTTCTACCAGACCTACAATAGTTCTATCCAAACTGTCACCCGGGATACCTTTTGGGGAAACCTTTGATAGCGCTTGATGTGATCAAAAAAGCCCTGATCAGTGCAGGCCTCGAGTTAGACGATGACGAGACTATCTCTGGTCGTATGGTTTCAGATAACATGATGGTCGTTGCCTCTAAGAAGGGATTTATCATTCTGGTAGAGGATACTGACGGCACTTGGACACAGGCCACACAGCCGGAAGGCGGAGCGCCACCTAGAAGGAAGATTCGCGTCTAATAACCTATTCGTTTAGCGTAAATAAACAGCCCCCGCTTCATAATGGAGCGGGGGCTGTTTTTATGAATTCAACTAGTTTGAATCAAGAACGCTTAATAGCGATATTGGTCGTTCTTGTAGGGTCCCTCTTTAGGAAGACCCAGGTAATTAGACTGCTTGTCAGACAACACGGTGAGCTTGGCACCAAACTTGTCCAGGTGCAGCCGGGCAACCTTCTCGTCCAGGTACTTGGGCAGCGTTACCACTGTCTTTCCGTAGGACTCAGCTCGCTCCTGCAGCTCCAACTGGGCCAGGGTCTGGTTGGTGAAGGAGTTGCTCATCACGAAGCTGGGGTGGCCTGTGGCGTTGGAGAGGTTCACTAAACGACCTTCGCCCAACACGATGATGCTGCGCCCAGTCTTCTTGAACTTCCACTCGTGCACCTGCGGCTTAATCTCAATCTTCTCGACTTCCTCGTTCTGTCGCATCGCCTCGAGGCCGGCCATGTCAATCTCGTCGTCAAAGTGGCCGATGTTGCAGACGATGGCGTTGTGCTTCATCCGGCTCATATGGTCTGCAGTGATGATGGATGTGCAACCGGTAGCCGTCACATACAGGTCATAGTCCAAATTAATGGCATCCTCAAGGGTGATGACGTCATGGCCTGTCATGCAGGCCTGAAGTGAGCAGATGGGGTCGATCTCCGTGATTGCTACCCGGGCCTGTTGGGCTCGAAGCGCCTGAGCGCTACCCTTGCCAACGTCGCCGAAGCCGCACACCAGTGCCTTCTTACCGGACAGCAGCACGTCTGTTGCGCGCATGATGGCATCCACCAGGGAGTGCCGAGTGCCGTACAGGTTATCGAACTTGCTCTTGGTAACAGAGTCGTTCACGTTGATGGCCGGGAACAGAAGCGTCCCTGCCTTCTCCATGTCGTAGAGCCGGTGAACGCCCGTGGTCGTCTCCTCAGAAACGCCCTTGATTTCAGAAGCAACATTCTCCCAGAACTTGGGCTTGACCTCTTGGATCAAGGCCAGGAGGACATGGGCCAGCTTCTCGTCGGGAGAGGCCTCTGAATCAGGCTCCTCCACCTTGCCAGCCTTGTCGTACTTGTAGCCCATGTGGATCATCAGTGTTGCGTCGCCACCGTCGTCAACAATCAGCGTCGGGCCTTTGCCGTCAGCGAATTGGACGGTCTGGAGCAGACACCACCAGTACTCTTCCAGGTTCTCACCCTTCCAGGCGAAGACCGGTACACCGGCGGGCTTATCGGCAGTCCCGTTGGGGCCAACTACCACCGCTGCTGCGGCATGGTCCTGGGTGGAGAAGATGTTGCATGATGCCCAACGCACTTCTGCGCCAAGCTGCACCAACGTCTCAATGAGCACCGCCGTCTGGATGGTCATATGCAGCGAGCCGGTGATGCGTGCGCCCTTGAGGGGCTGCTTTGCACCAAATTCCTCTCGAAGTGCTGTCAGGCCGGGCATTTCATACTCGGCCAGTTCGATTTCCTTGCGACCGAAGGCCACGGTTGCCGGCGACATGTCCGCTACTAGGTACGGAAGGTCTGAAAAGACCTTTTGCCTCGCAAACGATACTGATTCTGCTGACTGTGTCATAGACCCCCTTTGTAATTTATTGCCATTAGGATACAACATGTTATGGGTCAAGGTGATGGAGAGCCTGCGGTTACCCGGGGTTCAGCGAATTCTGCCCAAGAGGCTGTCCTGCAGGTCCGTAATCACGCCTTCCAGCGACTCAACCAGGTGGTCAACTTCGTCTTTGGTGATGCTCAATGGCGGGGCAATGTGAAGCGAATCTCCCATGATTCGGGTCAGGATGCCGCGCTTGTTCATGCTTTCAGTAGCTTTTTGCATCAGACCGGCCTCAGGCGGGAATTTCTCTTTGGTATCTCTGTCCTTCACCAGCTGCACGGCCGCCAGCAGACCCATGCCGCCACGGACATCCCCCACGATGGGGTGTTCATAGAAGTCCTGCAATCGCTCGTACAGGTATGTGCCCATACACTCCGAGTTCCCGAGAAGGTCCTCGCGCTCCATGATGTCCAGATTGGCAATGGCAGCAGCGCAAGCCGCCGGGTTTCCACCGAAGGTAACCAGGTGCTTGAACGTGGAAGAAGCGTCTCCAATGAAGGCATCTGACACCGCCTTGCTGGCGATCGCTGCGCCAATGGGCTGGTAGCCGCTGGTCAGCGCTTTTGCCACCGTGGTGATATCCGGCTTGATGCCCCAGTGCTCCGTGGCGAACCACTTGCCGGTCCTACCGAACCCGGTGATAACCTCGTCGCAGATGAGGAGGACGCCGTACTTATCGCATATCTCGCGGATGGTTGGCCAGTAATCCGGGTGCGGAATGTGTACGCCGCTCGCAACGGAGATGGGTTCGCCAATGAACGCCGCCACCGTGTCCGGACCCTCCTGCAGGATGGTGCGCTCAAGATCCCGGGCGCACTCCAAGTCACAGCCGCTGCGATCCTTGCAGAAAAGGCAGTTGTATTCACCGGGCTGGGCAATGTTGTAGACGTAAGGCATTACGGGCGCATAGTCCATGGGCGCTGCCGCGCTGCCACCGCCAAGGCTGATATTCATGAACGTTGCCCCGTGGTACGAACCCCTGCGAGCGATGAACTTGAATCGAGAGGCCTCTCCGTTGTTCCTGTGGAACTTTCGGGACATCTTGAGCGCCGTCTCAACGGCCTCTGAACCGCCGCTGACGAAGTAAATGCGAGAGTCCTTATCCGGCGATATGCTCGCCAGCTTACCGGCTAGCTTTGCTGTGACCGGAGCCACGGTTCCCCCGGGTGTGTAGCTGATGTCCAGCATCTGCTCGTAGACCGCGTTTGCAATCTCCCTCCGACCGTGCCCGACATTCTTCAGCCACATACCGGAGATGACATCAAACCACTTCTCGCCCTGGGCATCCTCCACCCACACACCTTCACCTTTGACTATGACCTTGAGACCCGTCTCTTCCGACATATCCCCGGCCTGACGAGAATGCGGCCAGAAATGCGCCGCAGCCATCGTCTTGACTTCTTCTATCTCGGATCCGCTCATGGTCTCTTTAGCCACCACTAGCCTCCTTGATTTATGACAGGTCGTCCCGTTTGTATTAGACACATAAATACAACTTCATGCCGTTCGATGGACATCACATCATAACACTACCAAACCATCATAGGGTGAAGTCGCGAGATGCTAGCTATGCGCCAATATTGGGCCGGTGGATATCCACCGTGCACTGGAGCGCGATGCGGCCGCATCGGGTGGCACATCTGCCCCGAGTCTGCGGGTGGTTCAACGGGAGCGACAGCAGTTCCTCTCTCTACCGCGCATCCAGGTTGATGAGTACAACCCGGTGACGTGGCCATCCACAATGGAAAGCGGCCTGTTGCCCTGGGAGGCAGGGCCGAGTGTCATGGAGCTTATATCTGCGTATCACAGTGAGGGGCGAGGGAGGCCCAGCGTACGTGTTGCCCGGTGGTACTGGCGTGTCCGGGGTCTCTGGGGAGACGCGCCGGCAGACAGCATCGATCAGCAGTCATGTCGCATTATCTCACGGGCTCTGGCAACCATAGAAGTCTCAATGGGCGAGGCTACACAGAACGAGCGAACAGCCCTCGAACTGGCGATAGTCTTTAAACCGTGGCAGTCATCATCCCAGGCTACGCACTATCAAGCTGCATGTTCACGTGAAGGCGTCTCGCTTGTCACGCTCCTGGACTGATACCTTGCGATTCACCAACGATTAGTGGATGTGACCCTCTTCGTCCCGGGCGCCAGAGGCATACTCCTCCGCACGGGCGTCCAACTCTTCAGGCGTGATTAAGCCCTTCTCTATGGCCAGTCGTTCGAGAGACGCTACCCATCGCTCGTAGTAGGTGGACTCGTCACCGGCCTTCTCTGCCGTAGCAATCTCGCCCGCAAGCTCGTCGACGAACTCACTCCACTCGTACTTGCCATCGTGGTTCATGGTCACGGCGATGCCGAACGCTCGACCCTCCCACGGCGCTTCGAACACCAACTCTCCGTTGGACCGTGGGAGGGCTGTCTCCTCAGGCATGTTAGAAATCTGCTCGTTGGGTTCAGTCGCCATGTCATCGCTCCTACAAAATCATCACGCTTATGTAACCGCCAGGTCGCTTGGGTCCAGGGCCTCGCCCTGGGGTGCTGGATTAAGCCCTGCCTGCCTTGGCTACACCGATCATTGAGTCCCGGGGGGCAAGCTCTTCAAGCTGCTCCTGGGACATGCCTTCAGAACCTTGTGGTCGTTCAGGCAGCACCATGTAGCGAATGTCCGCCGTGCTGTCCCAGACGCGTATCTCTATACCGTCCTCTAGCTCCAGACCGAAGTCCTGAAGCACTGCGCGGGGTTCAATAACTGCCCGGGAGCGGTATGCCTCCGATTTATACCAGCTAGGCGGCAGGCCAAGCACCGGCCATGGGTAGCAGGAGCAGAGGGTGCATACGACCATGTTGTGCACCGTGGGCGTGTTCTCCAGCACCACGATGTCAGAGCCCTCTCTGCCGATGAAGCCCAGCTCAGAGATGGTCTCCGTGCCGTGCTCAAGCAACCGCTGCTTGTATTCAGGGTCTGTCCACGCCCGGGCGACGACCTTTGCGCCGTTCATCGGGCCGATGTCTTGCTCGTACGCTTCCACCAGGCCGTCCACGGAATCGCTGCTGATCAAACCCTTCTCCACTAGCAGTGATTCTAGCGCTTTAACTCGGTATGATGCCCAGGACTCCTCTTCATGCACGTGATCGTGACCTTCACTCATGGTCGTTCTCCTTATTCTACCTGCGCCGGACTCAGGTAGCTCTCCCACATATCGATGTGGAGGGACTGGTTCGCTTCTGCCGAGTCGCCCCAAAGCTCCGAGCCCTCGAAACGCACGTTGTAGACGGGCTGCGGATCCTTGCTTGCGCCCTCCGGCTGTACGTCATGGAAATCGTCGACGCCGTAGAAGCGCACCACCACGCCCTGCTTGCCTCGTACGTATCGTGGAAGTCGCGTGTGGCCTTTGGGGTGGACATTGCGAACCCGGACCCTGTCGCCCGGGCTGAACCTAGCTTTGATGTCAACGTCCTGGTGGGGGGTGTTCCAGTCCCAGACGGCGTCAACCGTCTGCTTTGCCAGTGCAGGATCCTCCCGACGCATCGGAACCTCGTCGACGTGTTCCTGGAAATGCTCTGTCTTGGCATCAAGCTCTTCCTTCGTCAGGAAACCCTTGGCCAGCAGTGCACCCTCAATGACCTTCATCCAACGCTCGTAGTAGGTGCTGCCCAGGTACGTCGATGGCTCCAGGCTCTCCAACGCGGCGCGCAGACCGTCCGGGCCAAGCACGTCATGGGGGCCAAGGCACATCATCATGGCGTACATGCGACCCTCCCACGGTTCGTGGAAGACCGGCTCGTTGGGATCGTAGTCCACACGGCCGAAGCCGTGCATGCCATCCATATCGTGTGCGCCGTTGCTCATGAACCCTCCGACAGTTAGAGAACAAAACTAGAATTGGGATGCTAGGAAGTAGCGGCAAGGCTAGCACTATGGAAGTAGAGGGTCAACGGCGGTGGTGATCGCTTGCAAGGAAGAACCAATAGTTACTTTTGCCGTGGGAACTTCTTGAATCTTAGCCATAGCCCAATCATCATCACTATTGACATTGATACAGCCATCGGGATCGCGACAATCAGGATTTCGGAGACGGTTGCTCCATCTCTATAGACCCTGACAAATATAGAGGTCACCCAAGACAAGAACAATATCATTAGGATCCCAGCAAACAAAATTCTATTGGGTTTTATCAACAATCGATCTCTCGTAAATCTTCACAGTTGTACAAAGGACGAGAAAAAAGGGGTGGGAGTAAATCCCACCCCAGCAAAAGCGCAAATGGCTCCTATTGAGCAGGAGCGGATGGACTGCCTCCGCTCCTTGCAGCAAGCAGGGGCCCGGGTACTACCTGGAACATCATACGTGTGCTTGTCTGCCCGTTCACGTTGCCGATAACGAAGTATCGCCCGGGCCCGTCCAGGTTCAGATCAAGGTCTACAGCAAGCTTCATGAGCTGGTCCTGCCCCGTGCGGATCCCCGGGGGGCGACCCACCTCGAACTGCCCTGTGATCTTGCCCAACGTCTCCCCAAACTCTGTAGCTATTTCAACGTCCAGAGTGCTCTGCTGATTTGTCTCCTGCCAGGGAACGCGCACGGCTATGGCCACGGAACAGTGCCTGGCTACGGGAAAGGGCGTGTTCACGGTCAGGACTTCCCAGCCTCCGCCCATGATATACAGCTTGTTTGCAACCACCTCGGCGGCGTCCGCCAGCATAAGCCACTGAATTTCCACTTGTGTATCTCCTACCGCTAAGCTACAATGCACTACAAATGTAGTATTACCAATGTAATCTGTCAAGTATCCTTAGGAGGACGCAGCTATGGTTCAGGAAGCATTCCAAACCCCGGAGCAGGCCCAGCCATTATCGGACGAACCCGCCTCGTCCGGGGGCCGTGCCATCGTATCTGTAGCCTTCCCTCGGGCCGATTTCAACCGGGTCACCCAGCACGCTGCCCAGGCCAACAAGAAGACATCGGAGTTCATACGGGAGGCTGCCCTAAGCGCCGCTGCAGGCAACGGAGCAGGGGTAGCATTCTCTCTCACCACCGGGAGCGCCGCCACCATCATGATGTCCGGCAACGTCCCTACCACCACCTACGCGCCCGGCACCTGGCGACACTCTTTTGACGACCGGGATATGCAGACCTATTAGCCTCTATTTACGCGGACCGCTTGGCATCCACAATGCCCCCTTTGTATAATGGCCAAGATTTGCTGTTCCGGCGGCCCTGAAGCATAGTCCGTCCAAGGGGGATTCCTGATGAAATCTGTTCACCACTTCTTCGGCAAGGTCATGATTGTAACGGGTGCCTTGTTTTTGGGGTTTATTTTCACTGACCTGATTGGCATATCCTTCCCCCTTTGGCTCAAAAACTACACCTTCGCCATCTTCGGCGTCGCCCTTTCGATATACGCTTTCAGCTTCAAGCGATGGCGTGAAGATGAACCTGAATAGCAGACATTATTAGCAACCGGCGGGCCATCACCACAACCTAGGGGAGAAAAACCATGCTGACACGGGAAGAAAACGACCTCATTACACGGACAGACTCCGGCACGCCGCTCGGCGACATGATGCGTCGGTTCTGGATACCCGCCTTCATCGGCAGCGAAGTCAGGGAGCACGGCGGTGCCCCTATTCGCTTCAAGTTGTTGGGTGAAGACCTCATCGCCTTCCGGGACACCGATGGCAAGGTAGGCGTCATGGAGGAATACTGCCCACATCGCGGCGCATCGCTGGCTCTGGCTCGCAACGAAGAATGCGGCCTGGTCTGTATCTACCACGGTTGGAAATTCGATGTCGATGGCAACTGCACGGACATGCCCTCAGAACCCGATGCCAGTAACTTTAAGGACAAGGTGAAAGCCCGGGCCTACCCGGTGCAGGAAGTTGCTGGCATCATCTGGACGTACATGGGGCCGGCAGAGAATCTGCCACCATTCCCGGCATTCCAGTGGACAAAGGTTGCAGACGATCACCTGGTTCTCATAAAGACCCTTCAGGAGAGCAACTTCCTCCAGGGGTTGGAAGGCGGCATCGACTCCTCCCACGCGTCGTTCCTGCACCGCTCCTTCGGTGGCGTGCGGACAGGCTGGGGCAACCCGCTGAACGCCGATGTCATGAAGGACACCGCACCACGGCTGGAGGTCGAGTACACCTCGTACGGCTATCGGTACGCCGCTGTCAGAGACGCCAACAATACCGAGGAGTACGTCCGCATGACGCCCTACATCCTCCCTTTCTACTCCTACATCCCAGGTGCCCCGGGCCGCACCACCGGGTTCACCTGCTGGGTGCCTCGTGACGACTTCTCTTGTTGGCAGTGGGAGGTCGGCTTCAATGAGGAGCGCCCGTTCACTTCGCAGGAGCGCAAGGACCGGATAGAGCAGTTCGGGTTCCACGACAACGACATGGGGTTCCGGAAGTCGCGTAACTTTGAGAACTGGTACCAGCAGGACCGGGAGGCGATGAAGACCCGGGGGTTCTCTGGCATCTACGGCACACGTACTCAGGATCATGCTGTTCAGGAGACCATGGGGCCTATCTACGATCGCACTCGTGAACATCTTGGCACCAGCGACCGCGCCATCATCGCGATGCGACGTCTGCTGGCCGATTCTGTTCGCAATTTCACTGACGGTATCGATCCGCCCGGGTTGGCTCCGGCAATCCCCTACGAGCTTATCCGTGGTGACGACTTCATGAAGCCCACAGAGCAGACGTGGCAGGACGCCCGCCCGCTGGACCCAGGACACACCCTCGCGTGAAATGCCAACGATAGGAGACGCTCATGTTGACCAATGAAGACAACGAGATTCTTTGTCGAGTCGGCCCCGGCACAATGATGGGAAACCTCCTCCGTCGGTATTGGACACCAGCGCTGCTGTCCAGCGAGGTTCCTACGCCGGACAGCCCTCCCGTTCGATGTCGCCTCATGGGAGAAGACCTGGTGGCCTTTCGGGACACTGATGGAAAGTTGGTCTACTGGACAACTACTGCCCACATCGCAGGGCAAGCCTGTTCTTCGGTCGGAACGAGGAATGCGGACTCCGCTGCGTCTACCACGGATGGAAGTTCGATGTGGACGGCGCGTGTGTAGACATGCCTTCAGAACCGGCAGAGAGCAACTTCAAAGACAAAGTCCGCATCACAGCGTATCCAACCCATGAAGCAGGTGGAGTCATCTGGACGTACATGGGGCCGGAAGATAAGCAGCCAGGCTTCAGAAACTTCTTTGGTGATGCGTTTCCAGAGTCGGAGTGGCGCGCTACCAAGATCATCTCCGTATGCAACTGGATGCAGGGCCTGGAGGGCAACATCGATTCGTCCCATATCGATTACCTGCACAGCGGTCGCCCCCCTGGCGTAGAGGTGAAGGAAGCGGCTGACCAGGTTTGGTTTGACCAGCCCGGCTATCCGCCTCCCGGGTCGAGGACGCCCAGAAGCCACTCGCCTACCCTTGAGATGGAGGACACCTGGTACGGCTTTCGGTACGCGGGGCTGCGCAAGCCCCCCAACGGCTACACCAATGCCCGGGTGACAGACATCATCCTGCTGTTCTACACGCTGGTAGCGCCTGTGTATGGACCGCTGGGTGGTGACAACTTCCTGGTCATGGTGCCTATCGATGACCACTCGTTCTGGCGGCACGGCTTCGCAATTAAGTCCACGCCGGTACCAGAGGATCCACGGTTGGCAGCGCTCCAGGCCATCATTGCGCAGTACGGCATCAAGGATCGCAACCAGTGGGAGGACAACGACTACCTCATCGATCGAGAGGCGCAGAAGACCTCCACGTACACCGGGATTTCGGGAATCGCTCAGCAGGACCTGGCAGTCACAGAGAGTGTGGGTACGATAGGTGATCGCACTAAGGAGCACCTTGGGACAACCGATAGGGCCGTCATACGAATGCGTCAGAAGCTCATCAACGCCGCCAAAGACCTGGCCAATGGCATTGAGCCTGCAGACGTGGACGCCTCACTGCCCTGGGACAAGATCAGATCCGCTGAACGTAACCTGGATGAGGGTGAGGACTGGAGGATGTTGGGGACAGAGGAAGACCCTTTGGTTAAACAGTTAGAGGCAAACGAAGTCCACGGCTGATATGGTATTGGCGCTAAACCCTAGAATCTACGCAGAACCAAGAGGAGTACGTCATGGCCAAGAACGGCTTCAAAGTCATCGATAGCGAACCGCATTTCATGGAGCCCCTGGAACTCTGGACGGAAAATCTTCCGGAGCCCTTCAGGTCTCGGACCAAGATCGTCAGACCCAACAACGGTGGGTTTGCGGAGGGCAGCGGCGCTCGCATAGAGATTGAAGGCGTGGAGAAGCCCCCCATCCCCTCCAACCCCATGGTACGGCAACGCAGTCTCAGGAGGATCCCTCTAGTTCCTGAGCTATTGAAGGTGAATCAGAACCCTGTGCCGGAGGTCTACCTAGAGGGGTTCGACATCGAAGGGATCGATGTGGGGGTGTTCATGCCCACCTCGGCAATGCGCATCGTCAGATACGATGGCATGGATCCGGAACACTCCCTGGCGTTGTGCCAGGTCTACAACGATTACGCCGCCGAGTTCTGCAGCCATCACCCTGACCGCTTCAAGTTCTGGGCTTGGGTCCCGCCTCACGATGCGAAGCTAGCAGCTGGAGAAGCCCGTCGCGCTGTGGAGGAGTTAGGAGCAGTGGCAGTGGCAATGACTGGCGGTGCTGTGAACGGCAACCTCCTTTGCGACGAGTTCTTCGACCCACTATGGGAGGAGATGAACCGGCTGGGCACTGCCTTCGGGATGCACGGTCCACCGGCCAACTTCAACCTGAAGGACAACTATAACCAACGCTACCTCGGACACAAGGGCATGGAGGTCGTCGGAAACGCCATGACGGGCCCGGTCCACGCCCAGACGCAGCTAGCAGAGCTCATCATCGGTGGTGTGTTGGAGCGGTTCCCCAACATGAAGCCCGCATTCCTGGAGGTCAACGCTAGCTGGCTACCCTGGTTCCTCTGGAGGCTGGACGATAAGTGGGAGACCAATGCGCCGGACCTGGAGATTAAGCTGAACATGCTTCCCAGCGAGTACTTTAAACGTCAGTGCTACGCTGTAATTGAGCCGGAGGAGTTGCCCGTCAAATACGCCATCGACTACATGGGCGCGGGCAATCTGCTGTTCTCCACCGACTACCCCCATAGCGACTCCATCTTCCCGAAGGCGGTCAGCACCTTCCTGGAGTTGGAAGGCGTGTCTGACGACGACAAGCGGAAGATCCTCTGGGACAATGCTGCTGCGCTCTTTGGTTTGGAGACGCGCACGGAAGCAGCCACGTCTGGCTAACCAAACTTACTCGACATGAAAAGAGGCCCGGGAAATAACCCGGGCCTCTCTCATTTTCCGTGAGCTATGCGAGTTTTCAATCCCTAATCTGTAGGCACAACCTCTACCAGCGGCGCAACTTTAGCCCATTCCGCAACATCCACGTGGGCCATGCTTGCTTCCTGCAACAGCATCAGCTCGAACGCCTTGCGTCGCGCTCCATCTTCCGTGATTGGTACGGCATTGCATTGCACATCCCGCTTCAAGTCCTGCTTCAGGTGCAACGTGAACGCCGACTTGGCCACCATGTTAGCGTACCAACTGCGCAGTCGCCCGGGCCTCCCGGTGATGTAGAGCTTGCCGTCCAACGCGTGCAGCCTAATCTCGATGCGCCGTGCATCGCCGCTCTTGCGGCCTGTGGTGGTGATGTCCACAACCTCGTCCGTTGTTAATAGCTGTCTGATGTCCTCTGCCATGTCCAAGCTCCTTCAATGTTCGTCGAGCCGCAGCATAGGAAGTCAGTACCCCAACGTCAAGCCGCCATAGGCACTTAGCAACCAGCATCGCCTGCCGTTACGTAGCTGAAGTGAGGTGTTAAACTACTAGTGTAGTTTTATTTCCTACACATTACAGTATAGCTGGAAATCTCAAATCGCCCGGGTGATTCATATCTGGGAGCGGTTTCGTGTGTAATGTTAGAGCCACTTAGGTGAGGCGATGGTATACCATCCCTGTTGACAAGGTTTTTAGGGCGTTCCTGGACATATTGAGAGGAGACCACCGATACCAATGACCACTGAAATCGACTTCGTAGAGCGTGAAGTGAGTATCTCTGCACCCGCCGAGACCATTTTTTTGCTACTGACAGACTCGCAGGAAGTGACCCGGTGGATGGGCGTCACCGCTGAGCTGGATCCCCGGCCCGGAGGCATCTATCGAATCGATGTAACTGGTCAGGACATTGCCAGCGGGTCGTTTGTGGAACTATCGCCCTGGACCAAGGTAGTTTTCACCTGGGGCTGGGAAAGCGAGGACACCCTGGTCACTCCCGGGACCTCCACAGTGGAGATCACACTTACGGAAGAGGGCGATTCAACTCTCTTGCGACTCCGGCACTCCGGACTCCCTGAACTTGACCGGGAATCCCATGGAATGGGTTGGGATCACTACCTTGCTCGATTGATTATCGCAGCTCCCGGCGGCGACCCCGGTCCGGATCCTTGGAAGGCGTCAAAGGATATTCCGTAGCTGTAAAACTCTACTGCGATAATGTATCAACAATGATATTCCGTAGCTGAATTTGGCAGGATGCTCAAATTCAGTGGTGCATTTCAAAATCATGGGATGCGACGCAGCCGTGCCCCAGAGTTGCTAAACAGACCGATTTGGCAACGTCGTAGGCCTGTTCAAGGGCTAACGAACCACACAAAGAAAAGGGCCCCGAATTATCGGGGCCCTTCTTATGAATCGAGCTTTAAATGGTCGGCATAACCTATCCAATCACCTAGGGTAACCGCCAAGTCACATGGGTGCAGGGTTAACCTTGCCGCTTGGCCTCAAATGCTGATATGGCGTCCTCATCCTTCAGCGTAATGCCAATGTCGTCGAGGCCGTTCAGCAAGCAATACTGCTTGAACTCGTCCAGACTGAAGGAAACCTGGAAGCCCTCGTTGTCGGACACCACGCAGTTCTCCAGGTCAACGGTCACCGCATAGCCAGGAATCTCCTTGGCCTGTGCCGTGATGTGCGCCACAGAGACCTCGTCCAGCGTCACAGGCAGCAAACCGTTCTGGAAGCAGTTGTTATAGAAGATATCGGCGTAGCTGGGCGAGATGATCGCCTTGAAGCCGTACTGCTGCAATGCCCACGGTGCATGCTCACGTGACGAACCGCAGCCGAAGTTCCTACCAGCCACCAGCACAGAGGCGTCCTTGTAGCCCGGGTGGTTCAGTACAAAGTCCTTGTTCGGGGTGCCGTCCTCGTTGAAGCGCCAGTCGAAGAACAGGAAGTCCTCGTAGCCGTCTCGCTCAACACGTTTCAGGAACTGCTTGGGGATGATCTGGTCCGTGTCTACGTTGACCCGGTCCAGGGGCATCACCACGCCAGAATGCTTTTTGAATGGGTCCATCGTTTCCTCCTAGGCTTCCTTACAGCTTGTAATCTTGTTTCGCCATCCTCCGACAAGCTCTCCGGCGTAAACTGAAGCGCCGGAGTCCGAACCTTCTGCTTGGTTCGGACAGGATGAACGGTTGGTGAACTCCCTAAGGAATAATTCCTTTTTGGCACCCGCCAGGTAGCTTGGGTCCAGGGCTCGCCCTGGGGCTTAGCCTTCCCAGTCGCGTATGTCGACGAAATGGCCTGCTATGGCCGCTGCTGCTGCCATCTCCGGGCTCACCAGGTGCGTTCGTCCGCCCTTGCCCTGTCGACCCTCGAAGTTGCGGTTGGACGTCGATGCAGACCGCTCGCCAGGCTCCAGGTGATCCGGGTTCATCGCCAGACACATAGAGCAGCCAGCGTTGCGCCACTCGAAACCAGCGTCGGTGAATATCTTGTCCAGCCCTTCGGCTTCCGCCTGTTGCTTGATGTTGTAGGAGCCGGGAACCACCATTGCTCCTACGCTAGAGCTTACCTTCTTGCCTTTAGCAACCGCCGCTGCGGCCCTGAGGTCCTCTATGCGGGAGTTGGTGCAGGAGCCGATGAACACCCGGTCGATCTTAATCTCTGTCATCGGTGTGTTCGCTTCCAAGTCCATGTATATCAACGCTCGCTCTGCGCTTTCCCGATCAGCGGGGTCGGGATAGGACGAAGGGTCCGGCACAGCGCCGGTGATACTGATTACCTGGCCCGGGTTCGTGCCCCACGTCATATGGGGTTCAAGCGATGCTGCATGAATCGTTACCACTGCGTCGTACACAGCGTCCGGGTCCGATGGAAGCAGCTTCCACTTCTCAACAGCCTCGTCGAAAGCGTCACCCTGGGGTACGTTGGCGCGACCTCGCATGTATTCGAACGTCGTCTCGTCGGGAGCGACCATCCCTGCCCGGGCGCCGCCTTCAATCGACATGTTGCAGACGGTCATTCTGCCTTCCATGGACATCTCGCGGATGGCCTGGCCTGTGTACTCTATAACGTGCCCCGTGCCGCCGGAGATGCCGATCTTGCCGATGATGGCCAGGATAAGGTCTTTGGGCGTGACGCCGAAGGGCAGCGGCCCGTCCACGTCAATCTGCATAGTCTTATGTTTGTTCTGTCGCAGCGTCTGGGTGGCCAGCACGTGCTCAACCTCTGAGGTGCCAATGCCCAGCGCAAATGCCCCAAACGCGCCGTGAGTGGCCGTGTGGCTATCTCCACACACAATGACCTTCCCAGGCTGCGTATTGCCCTGTTCAGGCCCCACCACGTGGACAATCCCGTTCAGGGGACTGTGCATATCCGCGAACTGGATGTTGAACTCCTTGGTATCGTTGGCCAGATGCTCCAACTGCTGGACGGCAATGGGGTCTTCGATGGGCTTGGAGCGGTCGGTAGTCGGAATGTCATGGTCGGCAGTCGCCATCGTAAGGTCGGGCCGACGCACACCCCGTTTCGCCAAACGCAGTCCATCGAACGCCTGGTTCGATGTCACTTCATGCACCAGGTGGAGGTCTACGTAGATGACCGAGGGCTTGCCCTCCTCTTCCGACACCACATGAGCGTCCCAAATCTTCTCAAACATCGTCTTTCCGGGCATAACACTAACCTCACTCTATGTATATTCTCGTAATCGTAGCTGAGGCGGAGCCACCGCCCCTACTACTTAGACCATTGGAGCGCAGGGAAAATTAGACGCCCTGCATCTCGCCTTGGACTTCAGTGCCGTCAAGGGCCAGCAGCCGGTTCATAGCGTTGGTATACGCCTTGGCGCTGGCCACCAGAATATCGGTGTCAGCTGCGCGGCCAGTGTAGATTCGGTCCTCATGGCGCAAACGCACCGTCACATCGCCCACGGCATCCAAGCCCTGGGTGATAGAACGTACGCTGTACTCGTCCAGCTTGGGTTGCACGCCGATGATGCAGACGACGGCATTGCAGACTGCGTCCACAGGGCCATTGCCTTCCATCTTCTCTGTGCGCTTCTCACCATCAGGTGTAGTCATGACTACCGTAGCTGTGGGAGTCAGGCCCGTACCTGTCACGATGGCTACAGACTCCACATGGAAGCCTTGTACTTCTTCAACCCGACGGTCTTCCGCCATCAATGATTCCAGGTCCCGGTCAGTAACTTCACGCTTCTTATCTGCAAGTACCTTGAAGGACTTGAACACCCTGTCCAGTTCTTCCTTATCCATGGTGTAACCCAGCTCTTCCATACGGGAGCGAAGCCCGGCCCTACCGCTGAGCTTGGACAGCACCATAGTCTCGCCTACCCAGCCCACGTCCTTGGGATCCATGATCTCGTAGGTGGTGCGTTCCTTGATTATCCCATCCTGGTGGATGCCTGATGCGTGTCTGAAGGAGTTGGTTCCAACGATGGCCTTGTTCGGCTGCACCGGGAAGTTGGTGATCTCACTGACCATCCGACTTGTGGGGTAAATCTGTGTCGTATCAATGCCAACGGTGGTCTGGAAGTACTGCTGGCGAGTGTGGATACCCATGATGACCTCTTCGAGCGCCGTGTTGCCCGCTCGCTCGCCGATGCCGTTGATGCAGCCCTCTACCTGTCGTGCTCCATTCTTCACCGCAGCCAAACTGTTGGCCACCGCCTGCCCCAGGTCGTTGTGGCAGTGGACGCTGATAATCGCTTTATCGATGTTGGGCACGTTCTCAATGACGCTGGCAATCAGCGCACCGAATTCCTCCGGTACAGCATAGCCAACGGTGTCGGGGATGTTGATGGTTGTAGCTCCTGCATCAATGGCGGCCTGCACCAGCGCGTACAGGAACTCCGGGTCTGTACGTGTGGCGTCCATGGGCGAGAACTCCACGTCCTCGCAATAGCCCTTGGCCCGGGAGACCGCAGCCACGGCCATATCAATAACCTCTTCGCGGTTCTTCCGAAGCTGATGCTGCATGTGGATGTCAGAACTGGAAATGAACGTATGGATACGGGGATGCACAGCTTCTTTGATGGACTCCCACGCCGCGTCGATGTCGTCCGGGTTGGCCCGGGCAAGCGAGCACACCGTGGCTTTCTTAATCTCCTTGGCGATGCGTTTGATCGATTCCATGTCTCCGGGTGATGACGCGGCAAACCCCGCTTCGATGATGTCGACGCCCAGCTTCTCGAGTTGCTTAGCAATCTCCAGCTTTTCGTCGCCAGTCATGGCAGCGCCCGCCGCCTGCTCGCCGTCACGCAGTGTGGTATCAAATATGCGTACTCTGTCCTCAGCCATTGTCGTATTCTCCTATTACTCTTTCTCTTCGTGTTATGCAATATAAGAAAGAGTTGTAAGGACAACGCAGTCTTGTCCCGAGAAACCCGGGACGTCGACTGCGCGGAGACCCTCCCCATTTGCCATCATTATCTGACTCCTATCAACCCATTAACTGTCATTCTGAGCGAAGCGAAGTATCTCTCCGCTTGTGTTTAGATAGTCTGTTGCAGCCAGGGCATCATTGCACGAAGCTCAGCGCCCACCTTCTCGATGGGATGCTCAGCACCCTCTTTGCGCTGCTGAGTGAAGCGCTTGAGACCTTCATCGTTCTCAGCAATCCACTCTTTGGCGAACTCGCCGCTCTGGATCTCCTTAAGCACCGTGCGCATGGTCTCTCGTACATGCTCGTCGATGACCCGGGGGCCACGACTGTAGTCACCGTACTCCGCTGTCTCGCTGACCGAGTAGCGCATGTAGGACATGCCACCCTGGTACAGCAGGTCAACGATGAGCTTCACCTCATGCATGCATTCAAAGTATGCGACTTCCGGCTGGTAACCCGCCTCTACAAGTGTCTCAAACCCCATCTGGATGAGGGAGGTGACGCCGCCGCAGAGCACAGACTGCTCACCAAAGAGGTCAGTCTCTGTCTCTTCCTTGAACGTGGTCTCCAGAATCCCAGCGCGGCCTGAGCCGACGCCGATACCGTAAGCTAACGCTGTCTCCTTGGCATGACCTGACGGATCCTGATACACCGCGATGAGTGAAGGGACACCCATATCCCGGGTGAAAATCTCACGCATCCTGTGGCCGGGGGCCTTGGGAGCGATCATGGCGACATCTACGTCTGCCGGAGGAATAATCATCTTGAAGTGGATTGCAAAGCCGTGGGCAAACATCAGCGTCTTGCTGGAGTCCAGGTTCGGAGCGATAGACTCGTCATAGACTTGCTTCTGCTTCATGTCAGGAACAAGAATCATGATGACATCTGACTGTTTGACGGCATCTGCAACCTCTGCAACCTTGAGGCCAGCCTCTTCGGCCTTGGCCCAGGACTTGCTGCCCTTGTAGAGCCCAACTATGACGTTCTGGCCACTGTCCTTCAGGTTCAAAGCATGAGCATGGCCCTGGCTTCCGTAACCGAGAATGGCAACAGTCTTGTCCTTAAGAATCGATAGATCCCCATCTTTTTCGTAGTACATCGTAGCCATGCAGTGATTCCCTTCCGTTTCCTGTTTAATTTTTCGTTGCTTCGTATATTAACCGGGTGGCAGTAACGGCGTTGCCTTCGCCTCGTCGCCATCCTGCCGGGCCCATTGGGTACCGTCAGTCAGCGTACCTTCAGCATCGCTTGGATTGCCGTTAGCGCCGGAGTCCCCTTGGATACCACGGACCATAGCCAATCGGCCACTGCGCATAATCTCCAGGACGCCAAACGGGTTCAGCAGCGTCACCAGCGATTCCAGCTTTTCCTCGTCGCCGGTGACCTCAATGATAAGCGAATCGTGGCCCACGTCCACAATGTTGGCTCGGAAGATGTCCACAATCTGGATAATCTCACTCCGAGTCGTGGCATTGGCGCTCACTCGAACAAGCGACAGCTCGCGATACACGGCGTTCACACCCTTCAGGTCTGACACGCGCACCACGTCCACCAGCTTGCGGAGCTGCTTGGTCACCTGTTCCAGAATCTTGTCATCGCCCTCGACGACAAAGGTCATGCGAGAAAGACCCGGGGTCTCAGAGTGGCCGACCGCCAGGCTGCCGATGTTGAACGCACGACGTCGTACCATGCTGACAACGCGGTTCAAGACACCTGGCCTGTCATAGACCAGTGCCACTACCGTGTGCTGCTGCATCTTTCCGTTCTTCTGTGTCATTTCACGCGCTTCTGTACGAGCCTTGGGTCTTCCACGATGTTGTCCACGCCCGTTCCTGGCGGGATGAACGGATAGACGTTCTCCGTCTGCTCCACCTGGAAATCCACTAGCACCGGCCCATTCCATTCCATCGCTTGTTTGATCGCGGGGCCGATTTCGTCCTTCCTAGTCACCTTGATGCCACGCAAGCCGTAAGCCTCTGCCAGCTTCACAAAATCCGGATTGCCAGAGTACAGCGTGGCCACGTAGTCATGGTTGTAGAAGATGTCCTGCCACTGCCGGACCATCCCCAACGAGTTGTTGTTTATCAGCGCAATCTTGACGGGAATGTGGTTCTCCACCATGGTGGCAAGCTCCATCAAGGTCATCTGGAAGCCGCCATCGCCAGCGATTGTCCACACAGTCCTGTCCGGCAGTCCTACCTGAGCGCCCATCGCCGATGGTGTCTCAAAGCCCATGGCGCCAAGTCCGCCCGATGTGATGAAGCTGTTGTACTCCTTGAACTTGTACAGCTGCGCAGCCCACATCTGGTGCTGGCCCACTCCCGTGGCGATGATGGCCTTGCCGTCTGTACTATCGGATATCTCCTGGATCACATCCTGTGGTCGCAGGACATCGTCCTTCTCAAACCACAGTGGGTGGTTCCGTTGTAACTCATCGATGTGAGACAGCCATTCACGTCGGTCAGCTTTCTCCACCAGCGGGATAAGCTGCCTCAGCACGTGCTTCACATCGCCCACGATTGGCACCGTCGGGGGTACATTCTTGCCCAACTCCGCCGGGTCTATGTCCACATGGATGACCTTGGCGTTGGGGGCGAAGAGGCTTACCTTGCTGGTCACCCGGTCATCGAACCGCATGCCAAGCGCGATGAGCAGGTCAGAGTCGTTAATCATATGGTTGGCGTATGCAGAGCCATGCATCCCGGGCAGGCCGATGTTCAACACGTGGTCCGATTTGAATGAGCCGATACCCAGCAACGTAGTGGTCACCGGGAACTGGCCCTTCTCAGCAAACTCCTGTAGCTCTTTGTACGCGTCAGCGATGATGATGCCATGGCCCGCGAAGATCACCGGCCGCTTGGCTTGTGCAATCAGGTCAGCCGCGCGCCTGATAGCGTCCGGGTCGCCTTCCATCTTCGGTGGGTAGCCCGGGAGTTCAACGGTCTCCGGGTAGTCAAACTCCGCCTCTTCCACAAAGACGTCTTTGGGAACGTCCACCAGCACAGGCCCGGGTCGGCCAGTCCTCGCCAGGTAGAACGCCTCTTTCATTACTCGGGGGAGTTCCTCGGCGGTCATCACCAAGAAGTTGTGCTTGATGACCGGCAACGTCACGCCGGTCACGTCTGCCTCTTGGAACGCGTCTGTACCGATAGCCTCTCGAGCAACCTGGCCCGTGATGGCCACCATTGGGACAGAGTCCATCATGGCGCCGGCCAGTCCGGTCACCAGGTTTGTTGCACCGGGGCCTGATGTAGCGAAGCACACGCCGACTTTGCCGGTCACGCGACCGTACCCGTCAGCAGCCATCGCAGCACCCTGTTCATGGCGAACAAGGATATGTCGCAGGCCTGGGAACTGCGGCAGCATTTGGTACAGCGGCATGATTGCGCCGCCAGGGATGCCGAAGACGGTGTCCACACCCTCGTTCAAGAGGGCCTGGCATATCATCTGTCCACCGTTCAGCTTCATGACTTTCTCTCCCGGGGGCGCTGCCCCCTACTATTTTGTAGTGGGCTTATCCCCGTTTGCCTTGCTATTGAACCTGCCAATAAAAAGAGCTTGGTATTGGTTCCAGCCGCTGCTCCACTCGTAACCGCCCGGTTATATGGGTCCAGGGCACGCCCTGGGGGCATAAAAATACCCGTCCACCAGGGACGGGTCTCAACGCTACCCGCGGTACCACCCTCATTTTCCTTCCCATTCAGGAAGGAACAGCTCAGGCTGCTATAACGGTGCAACCGTAAGGCGCTAAAGGGCATAAGCCCTTGTTCACGTCCTCCACTCAGGGGCGAGTTCGCAATTCTACCGCTATCGGCTTTCCACTTACCGCCGATTCTCTGAAGCGTGAACTATTGCTACTACTCCCCATCACAGCGTTTACGATATTTTGAAATACGGTCTTTCCACGCTAGCATGCGCGAAACGTAGCTGTCAAGACACAATGTGTCTCTTGCTTACGAGGCACCCCGCAAGTCCCTGCTACTTTTACAAAACGATATCCAACGCCACTTGGTTCCCATGAAAAGGCCTGCACCGTATGGTGCAGGCCTTTTGCTCTATACCTTTCAGAAACGCCTTGGGCTTAAGCCCAAGGACAAACGAGCCTAAGGCTCTACTCCAACGGCCAGGCTCCTTCTGTGGAAATGCCGGGCACAGGGAATTTGCTGGTCAGCTGCGCCACACTGCCCTTGACCTCTTTGGCAATGGTCTCATCGCCGATGTTGGTCACAGTGCGGAGGATCAGCTTGCCAACAATCTCCATCTCGTCCGGGCCCATACCCCTCGTCGTCAGCGCCGGAGTCCCAATACGCATGCCGCTGGTGACGCGCGCCGACTTCGTATCGTTAGGGATGGTGTTGCGGTTGGCGTAGATACCCACGGCGCTCATCGCCTCTTCAGCGTCCCTACCCGTCAACTCCATAGAGGTCAGGTCAACAAGGAACAGATGCGTGTCCGTCCCGCCGGTAACGATGCGCATACCGCCGGCAGCTAGGGTGGCTGCCAGTTTCTGAGCGTTCTCCACTACACGGCTGGCGTACTGGGAGAATCCGGGCTGCAGCGCCTCCCCGAAACAAACTGCCTTGGCTGCGATGGCTGCCATGAACGGACCACCCTGGTTCACCGGGAACACAGACCGGTCAATATCTTTCTGGTGCTCCTCTGTCGTGAGGATGAATGCGCCACGAGGGCCTCGCAGCGACTTGTGTGTCGTCGATGTCACCATCTGAGCATGGGGCACCGGTGATGGGTGGACGCCGCCGGCGATGAGCCCGGCAATGTGGGCCATGTCCACCAGCAACGTGGCATCTACTGAATCGGCAATCTCCCGGAACCTCGCCCAGTCCACTACTCGAGCGTAGGCGCTGAAGCCTGCGACGATGACCTTGGGGCGATGCTCCTTCGCCAGCTCTTCTACCTGGCTGAAGTCGATCAACTCGGTATCTGGATCCACACCGTACGAAACGATGTTGTAGGTCTTGCCGGTGAAGTTCACGGGGCTGCCGTGGGACAGATGGCCACCGTGGTCCAGCCGCATACCCATGATGGTATCGCCGGGCTTGATAAGTGCTGAATACACAGCCATGTTCGCCTGGGTACCGGAGTGGGCCTGCACGTTGGCATGCTCCGCTCCAAAGAGCTTCTTCGCACGGTCGATGGCAATGGTCTCCACAACGTCAACGTACTCACAGCCACCGTAGTAGCGCTTGCCGGGATAGCCCTCGGCGTACTTGTTGCTCAGCACCGTGGCGGAGGCGTCCATTACCGCCTGCGATGCATGGTTCTCAGAGGCGATAAGCACCAGCGAGTTCTGCTGGCGATTGATCTCATTCTGGATGGCTTCGGCTATTTCCGGGTCTTTTCTCTTGAGAATCTCGGGGGCGTCCATACTTACGGGAGGCATAGGATTCCTTTCACATCGTGCTCAAAGAAATAATTGGGACAGCGAATAGTATAGCGTCAGAAAACCGAAGAAACCACATGTCACCGGGGGTTGAGGGGAGACTTTCACCTGTCGAGTAGCCGCAGGAACGTAGGTCCAGGGCCTAGCCCTGGTGGGTGCAGGATAGCCCTGCTGGCTAGTCGTCCTGTCGACTTCGGATAATGAGTACAGGGTCGCCGCACTCTCGTACGACTTTGTCCGTCACGCTACCCATCACCCAGCGGTCAATGCCCGACCGACCGTGGGTAGTCATAGCCACCAGGTTGTGCTCCATCTCAGTCGCAGCAGCAGAAATGGCGTCCGCAGCTTCGCCGTGGAGCAGCTGCTGCTTGACCCGTTTGACACCCTGGCTTTCAAGATCGGCAGTCACCTTGCGTAAGTACTCCATGGCCTTAGCCTCAGACTCCTTGGAATACTCCTCAAATGGGCCTTCATAGACCCGGGCCAGGGTTGAATTCGGGCCAAGTTCATAGTGGTATTCCATATATCGGAGGTAGTCTCCCCCAGAGGGAGTGACACGTACCAGAACAACTTCAAGATCGATGGCACTTGCCAGGGCAGCAACGGACGGAAGAACCGCCTCCGCAGCTTCTGAACCATCCAGAGGAACGATGACCCGCTCCAGCGTCTCCCGAAGCGCCAGGTGTTCAAGAGAGCCTGTCCGCAAGACCAGCAGCGGCACAGACGTTGATGTGAGTATCTTGCTGGTGACGCTACCCATGACCCAGCGTGCAGCCCCTGAGCGACCGTGGGTCGTAACCGCTATGAGGGTATCCGGCTTGCTCTCAGCCTCTGCGATGACCTTAGACGCTACATCCCCTTCTTCAACGCTGAACGTCACATCAACGCCAGCATCGGCCAGGGATTCCCGGACCTCGGTCAGATACATCTCTGCACGTTTTTTAAGCTGGAAGGCCAATTCTATGAAGGGTCCACCGGGCTCATTGCCGGAAGCGGTGGAGACCATGCGCGCCGTTCGTAAGGCACTGCCATCGGAAGAACTCATAGCTGTGTCGGCCTGCGATCCACTGAATCTTGCAGGAGTGCTTACGCCGGGGCAGCGAGTACCGGCCCTCATAGGCAACCGTGTGGTGTTCCGTGACGGCGTACCTCTGGCGTCACTTCAGTCTGGCGATGTAGTCATGCACACAGATCTGAGTCCAGAGGACGAAGCCGCCGTACATCGAGTGCTCCAACCAAGACACGCTTCAGCTACAGACTACCTGTCTCTTATAGCTGCAAAAGTAGCCGGCCCCAAATAGCTTCTCTTGACCACGATATATCCGCATAGTACAGTTTTATTACCAATTGAGACTTTATCTCAGGAGTGGTGTGTGGTTGACAGGAGCGCATTGGCGTCGGTCCTGCAGTTAGGTTTCTCCCGAGCAACCGGCCCCCGCAAGATCGTGGTTGAGACCGTGGTCGCATGGGAGGGCCATTTCTCGGCGGAGGAGCTTTGCCGCAGCTTGCCACAGGTAGGCAGAGCAACGGTCTATCGGACGCTGGCCTCTCTGCAAGAAGAGGGTGTGATCTGTCGATTGATGATCGATGGAAGAGCGCCACGGTACCTTCTAGGAGGAACCCAGCATCACCATCACATGGTCTGCACACAGTGCGGGGCGGTCCAGGACATAGCCGATTGTGGTGTTGATGACTTTGTAGACACGGTTGCAGAGCGATTCGGGTATGAACTGGATGGCCACCGACTGGAGATTTACGGCCGATGTTCAACATGCGTAGGTGGTGAGGGAGCTTCCAGCTAGGAACCCCCTTTTTTAATCCTTAGTGAGATGGTGTCTCAATAAACTGATTTTATAGCTGAATGGATGGTCCTCAGATAGCATCATGGTAAAAATTCTCATGCTGGTCGTTCTAGCGACCATTGCAATAGCCGCCGCTGCGTGCGGTAGCTCTAACCAGGGCTCCAATGACGCTGCGGTAGCCGTTGTCACTACTAACAACATCACCCAAGACTGGGTCCAACGCGTAGGAGGAAACAGGGTGGAGGTCTTTAGCCTGGTGCCTTCAGGGGCGGATCCCCATGCGTTCCAACCTGGAGCAAAGGATGTGACCCGCGTAGCGGACGCAGACGTGGTGTTCAGCATTGGCCTGGGGTTGGAAGAACGATGGTTGCGAGATCTGCTGGACACAGCCTCGTCAGGCTCTGGAGCGGTAGTAGCCTTGGGTGACGCAACGGACCCCATCTCGATCGGCAGTCAGAGCGGTGATGTAGAGGATCCTCACTTCTGGTTCGACCCAATGCGTGTGAAGCTCGCCGTCGCAGAACTCGCCCTGACATTGACCGCATTGGACCCCGCAGGTACCGTAGCTTACAGGGACAATGCCATCGCGTATCTCGGTGAGTTGGATGAGCTCCACGACTGGGCGCAAGGAATACTTGATACTGTGCCGCCGGAACGAAGGGTCCTAGTCACATCACACGATACGTTGGGATACTTTGCTGCGCGGTATGGCTTCAAGGTCATCGGCACATTGATCCCTGGCCTGTCCACTGCTGAAGAGACGTCTGCGAAAGACCTGGTTGATTTGGTAGACGTCATAAAAGCACAGGAAGTACCCGCAATCTTCGTCGAAAACACAACAAGCGACCGATTGGCCAATCGCCTTGCGGAGGAGGCCGACATCGCTATCGTAAGCAGCCTATACACAGGCTCGCTGAGCACCGACGACCCGGATGCAGACACATACCTGAACATGATGCGGGCAAACATCACCACCATAGTAGAGGCGTTACGATGACAAACACTATTGAAAACGCTCTGATTATGACCGATGTGATGGTGCAGTTCGGCGAAACGGTCGTTTTGGAGAACGTCACTGCCTCCCTGGCGGCAGGCACCCTTGTGGGGGTCGTTGGACCTAACGGCGCCGGGAAGAGCACCCTGTTCAATGCTATTGCAGGCCTTATTCCCCTCCAGGAAGGTGAGATTCTTGTTCACGGTCTTCCGGCCGGTAAGGTACGAGGCCGCTTGGCCTACGTCCCTCAAAAGGAAGACATCAACTGGCGGTTCCCCCTTACTGCAAGGGAAGTCGTCCTGCTTGGCCGCGTCCATAAGAGCCGACGACTCAAAAATTCAAATAGTAATAATCGTAACCTTGTTGACGAGTGCCTCCATCGCGTAGGCATGTGGGAGCTGCGCAACAACCTGGTCTCAGATCTCTCCGGTGGGCAGCGTCAACGGGTGTTTGTAGCCCGGGCTCTAGCGCAGGAAGCGGACATACTCATGCTAGACGAGGCGTTCAGCGGTGTGGACTTCGCATCGCAAGAGGCCCTCGTGGGAGCCTTGCGTGAACTGCGCGATGAAGGGAAGACAATCCTTCTAGCCACCCATGACCTGACCAGGCTCTCAGAGCGATTCGACACGGTGCTGTGTATCAACCGTCACATCTGCGCCTTTGGCCCGCCGGACACAGCCTTCACTCCGGAGGTGCTTGAAGAACTCTACGGTGCCCACGGCGTCTCCTTTGCAGAGGGAGGGCACATCCATTGATTGAAGTTTGGGAGAATATCTCCGAACCTCTGCAATACAGCTTCATGGTTCGCGCTCTCATCGTATCGGTGCTTGTAGGGGTCACCTGCGCGGTCCTAGGCAGTTATGTCGTCATGCGGGGACTTGCGTTCATGGGCGACGCCCTCGCACACGCCGTACTCCCGGGTGTGGTCATTGCGTTACTTATTGGATTCAGTCCCTTTGCGGGAGCAGCAGCCGTCGGCATTGCTGTAGCAATAGCAATCGGCTACCTGACGCGTCGAACCGGCTTGAGCGAGGACACCACGATCGGCATCCTGTTCGCGGGCCTCTTCGCCCTTGGTATCACAATACTCTCCGCGTCTGACGGTCTCAGCGTGAATCTTGAAGATTTGTTGCTAGGTCAAGTGCTCGGCGTATCTACCACTGATGTGTATGTGACTCTGGGGATGGCAGTGCTAGTCTTGGGTATCCTCACCTTCTTCCACAAGGAGCTGGTCTTCACCAGTTTCGACCCGGTTGGGGCGGAGGTGATCGGCATTCCCACCAAGTTTCTCTCCTACCTTCTCCTGGTGCTGCTGGCCCTGGTCATCGTCATTGCACTCCAAGCTGTGGGGTTGATCTTGGTCATGGCGATGCTCGTGACACCCGCGGCCACAGCCTTCCTGCTGGTACGCCGCTTCATGCCCATGATGGTAGTCGGTGGAGTGCTGGGAGGCGTGTCGGCCATTGTGGGGCTCTACCTGTCCTTCTACTTCAACATCCCTTCGGGTGCCGCGATGGTGCTCGTAGCAACAGGCCTCTTCATTTCGGCAACCGCTCTGCGCCGTCGAGTGGTTTAAGCCTCGCTAGTTGCGCCGCCGCTGAAGAACGTAGGCACCAAGTATGAAGGCAGGAATCGCCAGCACCGCCAACCCAAATATCGCCACCATCACCTCCGGCTCAAACCCAAAGACGTGATCCATCTGTTCTTGGATCCATTCCATCAACGTAGGATCCCCAGGGGCTTCGTGATGCAGCGGGATAGTAAGAGGGTTCATAGTCAGCTAGCCAGAGGGGGACGCGTTCGCAGGGTCTACGGGGCGGTACCTGACAGAATACCTTCGTTCTTGGATGGAAAAGCTGATAATACTCGCAAAGACCAATAGGATTCCTGCGACGATGAAGGGCACATCGTATGAACCAGTCAGGTCTCTCATGATGCCGCCGAACTGGATACCGATAGAGCCTCCTACCTGATGCGAGAGGAACACCATACCGGTCAACGTCCCCACCCTCTTCAGGCCATACACATCAGCAGTCAACGCTGTGGTCAAGGGCACGGTAGCAATCCAGGAAGACCCGCCAACAACCGCAAAGAACCACAATCCCCATTGCCCCGGGAGGAAAACAAGGCAGACGTACCCCAAACTCCTAATGGCATACACAAATCCCAGAAGGTTCTTGTTTCCCCACTTGTCCGCCAGGGGCCCTACAACCAGAACGCCTACGGTATTCATTGCGCTGAGGAGTCCGAACGCCGATGCTGCAGTGCCCTTTGAAAACCCTTCTTCCACAGCATTGGGGACAAAATGGAACGCCATTATCAGCGTGGTGAAACCACACACAAAGTAGGTGGCGCACAGCTGCCACATCGGCGGCGTACGGAACGCGTGTCGCCACTCATCTACTTCCAGTGGTCCTACGGCGCGCTGTGGTCGCGTTGAACGCCCATCAGCTGACTCCTCTTCACCATCCGGAAGTAGACCCATCTCTTCCGGATTGTTACGAAGCATCAAAAAGGCCACAGGGAAGACCAGTAGCAGGATCATCAACCCCAGTACAATCCAGGTAAGACGCCAATCAATCAGAATGATCAGGTACGTAGTAAAGGGAACAAGAATCAGGCCCCCCACTGAGGCGCCGGCAGACGTGATAGATATTGCTGTGCCACGTTTGCGTTGAAACCATTTTGAAACCAGAGCTGCCCCGGTTGTTATAGAACCTGCGCTCATCGCAATGGCCATGAACACGCCAAAGATGAGCAAGAAGTACAGGAAGTGGAACGTGAGGGAGAGGAGTGTGACCATTAACCCTATTGCCACAACACCCCAGAGAATCAGCTTTCTCCCACCAATCTTGTCATACGCATTGCCTAGGAACGGCTGGCTGATACCGTTTACCAGGATGCCCAATGCCCCGGCGAATGAGATAAGGCTGCGGCTCCATCCGAACTCTTCGCTCATGGGGAGAACAAAGACTCCCACGCCGTTCCTCGCACCCATGGTCACCATGATGACGAAGAATGTGGTGGCGACAATAAACCACCCGTAGTAAATGTTTTTCGAGCCTGGGCGGTTCATGAGTCGTCACCTTTGGCGGAGATTTGGAGTAGGCGTCAGGCTACCATGGGAAATCCTCCCAAACAAGAATATCGGTTTCAATTGCCCAAAATCGCAACATATCGTCGCAATCCCACATTACACCTGAGCATTCCGCAGCCAAATACAAGATATAGCCAACATCGTTCAAAAGTCCGTTGAAAGTCGGTCGAATTAGCCAAAAAAACAAGTTGACAGGTCGGCCGCATCACAATAAACTGCGTCGAATCCCAAACATTTATTGCGTTTTTCGTTTGGAATCTGTTGCTAGTAGGGAACAAATGGCACTTCAAGTGACCGGAGGCCCCGCTAAACAAAGCGGGTCATCAGGACAAACTCGGGTCAGCGTCAAGAATCTCTGGAAGGTTTTTGGCCCTGACGAGAGCGCTGATTGCGCTACGCGATTTGCAGGCCTCTCTAAGCCTGAAGTTCAGGCGAACTACAATGCGGTCTTGGCCCTCCAGGATGTCAACATTGATGTCATGGACGGCGAGACTTTTGTAGTCATGGGCCTCTCTGGAAGCGGGAAGTCCACGCTGGTACGGTGCCTGAACCGGCTCATTGAGCCAACGTGCGGCTCAGTCTTTGTTGATGATGAGGATGTCCTTGGCTATTCCGACGCCGATCTCATCGAATTTCGCCGCAAGAAGACTTCCATGGTCTTCCAGCAGTTTGGATTACTACCCCATCGCACAGTATTGGAAAATGCCGCCTGGGGACTTGAGATTCAGGATGTTCCCGTACAAGAGAGGGAAGAGCGAGCCAAGGAAGTCCTTGAGATGGTAGGCCTGAGTGGGTGGGAAGGATATAGGCCATCTGCCCTTTCCGGTGGGATGCAACAACGGGTTGGATTGGCCAGAGCGCTAGCATCCGAACCAGAAATCCTCCTCATGGACGAGCCTTTCAGCGCTCTAGATCCCCTGATACGTCGAGACATGCAGAACGAACTTGTCCGACTTCAAGAGCAGATGCAGAAGACCACCATCTTCATCACCCATGATTTGGCGGAGGCAGTTAAACTCGGCACTCGCATTGCCATCATGCGCGATGGGGCGATTATCCAGCTTGGTACGCCTGAGGAGATTGTTTCCAACCCCATTGATGACTACGTAGCGGAATTCACCAGAGACGTGCGCCCGTCCACGGTCCTGACCGTTGGGTACGTCATGGATAAACAAGAAGAACAGCTTACAACGCCTACTATCAGCAGACCTGATGCGGAAGTCGCATCGGAACAAACAGTCGATGAGGCGCTTTCCCAGCGGTGGGACACTACCGGGGAACTCCCGGTGATGGATGAATCCGGCAAGGTCATCGGCGTAATCGATCGAGATACGCTGCTGAAGGCGGCCTTTCAACAACCAGCTCTTTCAACTGAAAGTGGTGTGACGTTGCACCCGGCATTATCCGCAACAGATGCAAAAGCAACTCCTTCATCCGCTTCTGCTCCCAAGTCGGCACAGCACAACTATATGCAGGCGTTGCCCAGCCCTCTGCAAAAACTGGCATCTCTGCCAAATTGGATTTGGCTGGTGTCCCTGTTACTAATAGGTAGCATTGTTCCCTTTGGGGGAATTGCCAATGTTCCGGATAGTCTCCAAATCGGCCATGAGTTCTCTAGATGGGTGAACAGCGTGGTAGATTGGTTAGTGATCAATGGGGATCCACTTTTTAGCGCCATCAACGTTGGGCTACTCAAGTACGTGTTACTTCCTTTGGAAGATTGGTTGCTGAGTCTGCCATGGTGGCTGGTGGTCGTTGTAATCGCCATACCCTCCTATCGGATAGTTGGTCAGGCCTTTGCTGTTCTAGCAATAGCTATGTTGCTGATGGTCGTTTCCTTGGGCATTTTTGAACTGGCCATGTCCACCCTTGCACTAGTCATCGTCGCAACAGGGTTGTCCGTTGTGATTGGAGTCCCCACCGGAATCCTGGCGGCTAGGAACGTCCGATTCGACATTGTTCTGCGTCCCGTATTAGACGTCATGCAGACCATGCCCAGCTTTGTGTATCTCATCCCCGCGCTCATGCTCTTTGGCCTTGGGAAAGTTCCGGCAATCATGGCAACGGTCATCTACGCTGTACCCCCTATCATCCGGTTGACCAATCTGGGTATCCGGCAAGTAGACGGCAGCGTCATCGAAGCAGCGCGGGCCTTCGGTTCCACGGGTAATCAACTGTTGTTCAAGGTGCAAATTCCTCTGGCGATGCCCACCGTCATGGCAGGCTTGAACCAGACCATTATGATGGGACTGGCCATGGTGGTTATCGCCGCCATGATTGGTGCCAAGGGCCTGGGCGTTGAAGTCATCAACGGCATCGCAAGACTGGATGTGGGTCGCGGACTCATCGGCGGGCTTGGCATCGTAGTAATGGCCGTGATCCTGGATCGAATCACCCAAGGCCTAGGTAAGGCCCGATAACGGGCAAAGTTCATTAAACTAGCCTATCTACCGGCCAACCCCTTGGCGGGAAGTAGAAAAAAAGAACCAAAGCAAGGAGGAAAGAATAGCAAGGCAGGTAGCAGAAGTCACCTCTTTAATGAAGGAACTTCCACACAACTTAAATATATAAAAATCGGAGGCTAACTAGAATGAGAACCAAATTATTGCTCATAGCAGTCCTGGTAGTCGCACTCGTTGCGGCAGCTTGTGGCAGTGACGATAAGGAAAAGGCCACAATCCTGTTCGCGGATACCCAGTTTGAATCCCTATGGATTAACAATGCTATCGCCACGTTCATCATCGAAAATGGCTACGGCAACCCGGTAGAGACCGTAGAACTCACCACGCCCGGGATGCAGTTGGCTCTCGCCAATGGCGACATTGATGTGATGATGGAATTGTGGCAGCAGAACTTCATTGAAAACTACAATGAGGAAATAGCCAAAGGCAGTTACACCAACCTGGGAGTGACCTACGAGGGTGGCCCTCAGTTCTTCATCATTCCCCAGGCCACAGCGGATGAATACAACATTAAGACTATTGATGACTTGAAGCAGAACTGGGAACTATTCAAGGACCCCGAGGACTCCAGCAAGGGAGAGTTCCACAACTGCCCCATCGGCTGGCAATGCGCCGAGATTAACCGTGCCAAGATTGAGGCTTACGGGCTGGATGAGTTCTACAACATCAAGTCCGGAGGCGCGCAAGCAGCCTTGGACGTAGCCTTGGTTGGCGCCCAGAAGAAGGGTGATGCAGTTCTCGGTTACTACTGGGCCCCCACCTCCATAATGGGAGCCTATGAGTGGGCCATCATTGAGGAACCCACATATACCGCGGATTGCTGGTCAGAAGTCTCCAAGGGCCAGCTAGACGCAACGTATACACCTACTGAAGCATGCGCCTATGAAGTCCTGCCTGTAGATAAGGGCGCAAACGAAGGCCTGGAAGACAAGGCTCCTGATATCTTCGAGATGCTGGAGAAGATGAACGTTGGCCTTCAACCCATCAACGTCACAGCGGCATGGGCAGTAGATGCTGACATCCAGGGTGACTGGGAACAGGCTGCCATCTATTACCTTGAGAACTACGAGGAACGGTGGACAACTTGGATGCCTTCCGACGAAGTCGAAAAGGTGAAGGAAGCACTAGCAAACATCAGCTAATAACGTAGCTGAACAACAACGTCATCGCGAAGAAAGGGTGGCCTTTAAAGGGCCACCCTTTCTTGTGCTTTCACCCAACATCCGTTGCGTATCTACTTAAGCGAGGAATTCGCTGGGGGCATACGCATCACCGAAGCGTAGTAAGATATTGGCCGCGCACGGCATCTTAAACGCACTGCGACGGCGGCGTGCCGCAATCGAAAGGGGAGTCACAATGATCGTACTCATGGTGGGTATTCGCATTAAGGAAGGTCACAAAGACGAGTTCATGAAAGAGATGATGGGTGACGCCATCGGCTCCAACCGCGACGAGCCCGGATGCCTGCGTTTCGATGTCCTTCAGGACAATGAAGACCCGAACCTCATCCATCTCTACGAGGTCTACAAGGACGAAGCAGCCTTGGAGGCCCATCGGGAGGCGCCCCACTACAAGAAATGGCGCGAGGCTGTACAGGACTGGCGTGAGGGCGAGGCGACACGTTCCGTTTGCACCAACGTCTACCCCGCAAACGCTGACTGGCGGTGAGCCTTAGGCTCTTCTGCTCCTGACGGTACCTAAGGATGGACTCACAGCTCATGCCATTTACCTAAACCGTCAGGTCATGTGGGTCCAGGGCTATGCCCTAGCGAAGTCGGTGCGGTAGAGTGCTTCAATGCGCTCTATCGCCTCATCGGGCAACGGGCCTTTGGACGTCCAATCCACAGCCTGTCGGAGGTACGCCTGCTTGGAAAAGCCCATTAAGGCGCAGGATACCTCTTCCTTGGTAAGGACAAAGCGCAGGGCCGCTTCTGCCAGACTATCCACATAGTCCTCTACCAGGAAGTTCAATGACTCTGCGCGCTTGAGGTTGTCAGTCCAGGTATCGCCTCCGCGTGATGGGCTTGTCCGTCCGGTCACACGACCCGACAACGATCCCGCAGCTAGAGTCCCATACGTCACCACGCCCATACCTAGGGAAGCAGCGTATTCAATTGAGTTTCCGTGGTCAGCGCCTACAAAGCTCTTGGGAGCTTCGCGAGCTTCCGTAGGATTCAGGATGTTGTACTGGGCTTGCAGGCAATCAAACTGCCTTCCCGCGATAACACGTCGTAGCGCCGCTGAATCGCCGCCGGAGGTACATATTCCCAGGAACATCGTCTTCCCCTGCTTCTGCAGCCCCTGAAAGGCCTCAAGCACGCCCCCCGGACCCATCACATCCTCAACGGAGACACGCTGAACTCTGCCGTTGGCTATGACCCGCTCCGGGCCTATGCGATTGTGCAGGTAAAGGATGTCCACGCCTCCCATTTGAAGTCGAGAGAGGCTCCCTTCAAGGGACCGGGTTATGGTTCCGGTGATGTCAGCCAGATCGGGCTCGGTCAACTGGACTTTGGTGCCGATGATGGGTCTGGCCTTCAAGTCACGAAAGGCCAGGCCGAGGTTGGTTTCCGATAGGGTGTCCCCGTAGTGGGCAGCCGTATCGAAGTAGTTGATGCCCAGCTCCAGCGCACGGGCAACCGAAGTGCTGCGCTCCTCGGCGGTCCCGGACATCATGAGGCCAGCGTTATCGCCACAGCCAAACCCTACCTCGGAGAGGTCGATCTCTGTCTCACCTAGTGGTCTGTATTCCATGCGTGCTACCTGCTCCCTATACCGAACTTGATTGTCTGTATCCGAGTTGATTGACAGAAATAAAAATTCTCGTTTTCCCGGCTTGGGGGAAATTTGTGTCAGCTACGGAACGACTTGATTGTTTGAAGAATGAGCGACTTCCGCCCGCTCTGACGTGACTCAACCCCCAAAGCATAGCAAAGCTGGGGGGGTCGCCGCTAGCAGGGGCCGTCGGAGTCTGAATGCGCGAATTTCCCCAAAGATTCACGCATGCGCCGTGGTTTCTTTTTTGGACTCCTGTTTTGCTGCAGGAAATTGCGGTCGTGGCAAGGTTCGTGTATGTTTGGCCGTGCATGACTGGCACCCCTACGAAATCAGTGGCAAATAACGCTGATGACAATGCTGCGGGCCAGGAATTTTTTGGATAAAGGAGCGAACCATGTTCAACGGAATGAAAGTCATTGATATCCACGGGCACCACTCAACGCCCGCAAACTTCCGGGGGTACGCGTACAACCTCATCGCCCTGCGCAGCCCACGTGGCAGCAAGCTGGAGATATCTGATGAGGCTATGGGCCCGGCTCTTGAACGACATCTGCGAGTGATGGACGAGCGCAACATCGATATGCAGTTCATCTCACCCAGGCCGGTCGCAATGATGCACTGGGAGCAGCCCCTGATTGTGGATCACTGGACTCAGACCACAAACGATGTAATCGCCCAGACGGTGCGCCTGCATCCAGACAGGTTCCGCGGGGTAGCTCAGCTCCCACAGGTGGGCATCGACTTTGCCGACGACACGTCCAACTGCATCGCCGAGCTGGAGCGGGCGATCAACGAGCTTGGGTTTGTAGCTGCTACGGTAAACCCGGACCCGGGCGGCGACCGCAGGGCCCCTGGCATGAACGAGGCGTACTGGTTCCCCCTGTACGAGCGCGCGGAGGCCCTGAGCGCCACGCTCATCGTCCACGCATCCATCAGCAGGGACCCACGGGTGCAGATCCTACCCCACAGCTACCAGTACAACTTCATGACGGAGCAGACCCTGGCCACAGACCTGCTGCAGCAGAGCGATGTGTTTGAGCGATACCCCAAGCTTCGCATCCAGGTCTGCCACTGCGGAGGCTCCGTGAGTCGCTTCATCCCCAACGCCAAACCCTCCGGAGAGGCCGGCGGTGGGCAGGTTGGCATGAGCGCGAGGACGGAAGCTGCCCATGCCGATGAAGGTAAAGACCTGAGCAACAACCTCTACTTCGATACCTGCTCCTACGATAAGGACTACCTTGCGGTGGCGTTCAAACAGCGGGGTGTGGATCAGATGATATTCGGTTCAGAATCACCCGGGAGCGGCACGGCAGTCCAGAACCCGGACACGGGCCGCCCGTCCGACGATATGATTCCAGTGATCGATAGTATCGACTTCCTGACGGACGCGGATAAGAAGAAGATATTCCGCGATACAGCACTGAAGGCGTTCCCACTCTACAAAGAGTAATGTTGTAATGTAAGCCGACAGAGGCGAAGAGGGTCGTTGCACTGCAGCGGCCCTCTTTTTAGTTAGAGTCCGTAGGGGAAATAGGACAGGAACTCTTTGGATGCAACTTCTTTATGCATCATGTCTGTCAGGAGCTTCCCGCTCTTCCAGAGGGGCTTGTCGCGCAGGGTGACGATCCCAATCTCCCTACCCGGGACGATTCTAGATAACGAGACAATGTTCAGCCTGGTCTCATCCCATGGGTCAATGGCAAACTTGGGGCCTAACGCTATGCCCAGACCCAAGGCTACATAGGTTTTAACGCTGGTGAGGCTATCAAGGGACAGGACGGGCTTGAATCGCGTCCGTTCCTTTCGGTACCGATCCAGGCTTCCACCGTTAGCCGGAGGGCCCGTTCTCCACGTGATGCGAGGCCATTCCTCTATTTTGGCCATGGAGAGGTCCTCTTCTTCAGCCAGTGGGTGTCCCAAGGGCAGGACAAGCGCCAGGTCAGACATGAAGAGGCTGTTATAGGCGAATCCCCGGGAAATAGTTACCTTGGGTACGATAGCAAAATCAGCTTCCCCGGACTCAACCATGTTCAGAACCGCGGTCCTATTACCCGCCAATAGGTTGAGTGTGATCTGTGGATACTGGATTCCTGCCGCCAATACCAGGTACGGAAGGACATGGGCTGTAAAGTCATGGGTTGCCGCAATGGAGACGGTACTCTCCTCCAGGAGCTCCGGTGAGTTTGGTGAGAGTTCCAAGATGTCCTGCACAAGGGGGCCCGCCCGCTGTGCAATGGCAGTGCCGAACTGCGTGAGTTGGACAGGCCGCCTGCCTCTATACACCAACGGCTCTCCCATCTCTTTCTCAAGCGAGGCCAGGTGTCTGCTGGCTGCGGGTTGGCTGATACCAACGTGGTCGGCAGCCTTGGAGACGCTGCCAAGCTCCGCAATGGCGCACAGTACCTGGAGGGATTTCAAATCCATTCGTAGCTCCTCGTTCGGGGTTATTCAAGAATTGCATAGTGCATGCCCATGCCCATATATCAAACATGACGTTAGCGGATTTTGCCATAACGTGTCCGTCTAGGGAATTATATACCAATTATGAATATTATGTGATACATATTTATTCTTGACAGTACTATTGCAAACGTTCAGAATCCTTTCTGTGGTTGATGGAAGGATTCCTTCGGGGAAACGTCAACTGCTGGAGGGGAGGGAATCACTCATGATTCTCTCTTCAAACAAATAGCCCCCCTGGTACTAGACCCCCACTTTAAAGCGGGGGTCTAGTAATAAGAGGGGGCTTTATTTATGCCGGAACCCTTTGCCCGGCTGTCTTTCCAGGTGGCGCGCACAGGCTGAACATCGGCGGCAATGGTCCAACCACCTTTGTAGACCACCCGGCCTGTGTGGTCGATCACCCAGCTCATGTTGGATATGCCGCCGTATTTGCGATGGGCATCGCCATCAAGGGCATCGACGAGATGGACACGGGGTGAATCGAACATGCCTCGAAGGTCACGGGCATTCTCCAGCTTCTCCTCATAGGATGTGGGCGCTGGCCTATCGTCATACCAGTCCGGGTGGGCCTCCCGGGAGTAGATGAAGACGAAGTGGGCTTTTCCGGCGTAGTCACGTGCCATCTGATCCATGAGCGGGAACTCCGCCCGGCAGGGGCCTCAGGTGATGGAGCCGAACTCCAACACTATCGGCAGACCCTTGAGGTCAGACAACGTTGTCGTCCCGCCGTCCAGGTTCTCCAAGGTGAAGTCAGGCGCTTCCGTGCCTGGCATGGCGATCTCTTTGAAGAGATCCTGTTCACCTGCACCGCGTCCGGACTCTGTGAAGTTGTACTCACGGCCTAGAAAGTCAGACATGCCTACCCCCCGGTCCCACGACTACTCGTACGTGGGTTTCTCTACCCTGCGTTCGATGGCGTACTCACCACCCATGGCATCCGGCACATACACGGGTTTGACGGTCAACGAGCCTGTAATGCCCTCGTCCTCGCCGGCAGAAGCACCCAGCAAACGCCACTCGTCTGTGGGCGACATGACCGCCTCTTCGGATCGGATAGCGTTGAAGGGGATGTCGGCAACCAGGGCTGGAGTCCAGTACCGACGGAGCAATTCACCCATGGGAGTGCCCGGGCCAGTCTTACACATGAACTCGTTGTCTTCTTTTGATAGCATCACAGCCTTTTTGGCGGTTATTAGCAAGCACTACAGAAAATACTACATAGTTACTACATTTAAACTACCATAGCTGATTTAGCTACGGACTACTTCGCCCTCACCGGCATACGTGCCACTGTTCTTCCAGTCCTCGTCCGCCGCGATGATGACCTCTTCGGAACGTATCTGATCGAAATCGATACCCTCATCCTGGAACGGTGGTGGCTTACCTTCCTGCAAGTCCCGGGCAGCTTTCAGGAGAATCTTACGCAGATGGATGATGGAATCGTCCGGGGTGCCAAGATGCTCGCGGGTGCGGTCGCCAATAGTGCCCATGCTCTCCGTCACAGCATAGTCCTGCTCGCCAACGCCACCTATCCCGCTGTAGCTAGTGGTGCGCTGGGCCTCTCTATCGAGCAAATAGTCGTTCGTCTTGTTCATGAGGCGAAGTCCGTTCTCATCACGTCGCTCATTGTTAGCGATCATCGGCTGTCGACTCTCCTCCGGGATAGGCGCTTCCGGGTTCTGGAAGACGCTGTACCGCATACATGAATCATCGTCGGAAGGGACAATAATCAACGCTCCACGGTTCTGCCACGGTAGGAAGGCCACAAAGGTGGTCACCGGGAAGACATGGCAGTTGATGCGGATGAACTGGTGGCCGTTCGGGGTCTGCCGTATGCCACCTTCCCGGAATCCATAGCTGGTAGGCTGGGTCTCCACCTTGGGCGTGCGGTCTACAGAACGCAGGAACGTGGACATCTTCCCCGATGGGTAGCCAAGGATGTCTGTGCCGTCCTTAGGATCCGCGTCAGGCTGGAAATCGGCCAGGTTCCGGTGCAGGTACGAGATGTGGGACGTGTCTATGTTGCCTTCAATGCTCTGGATGTAGTTGCAGTACACCGGGGTCTTGGTAGCTACGATGTACTCAGGATCCACGTTGGTGAAGCTGAAATCAGTGAACCGCGGCATTACATCCAGCGGCCCTATATAGGCCCAGACCATGCCGGCTGCTTCCTTGACCGGGTACGCAGTGATCTTAACCTTGTCTTTGAAGTTGCTTTCAGCGGGCTCCGAGGGCATGTCCACGCAGTTGCCTTCCAGGTCGAACTTCCAGCCGTGGTAGACGCAGCGCAAGCCACATTCCTCGTTGCGACCGAAGAACATGCTGGCTCGACGGTGAGGGCAGTGGTTATCGATGAGGCCGATGTTGCCATTGGTGTCACGGAAGGCGACCAACTCCTCGCCCAGCAGCTTCACTCGAACAGGCGGGCTGTCAGGTTCCGGGATCTCCCGGGGCAGCAGTGCGGGGTGCCAGTACCTACGGAGAAGCTCCCCCATTGGGGTTCCCGGGCCTACCCGGCACATCATCTCATTGTCTTCAAATGACAGCATTATTTGTCCTCCCAAGGGCAGGATTCATCCTGCACCTGTGCTACCTGACGGTTACTAAAGGGATCCTTATGGAGTTTACCCACTCGTCCTTCGACTAGCTCAGGATGAACGGGAAAAGAAGCTCAGGCCAGGACGAAGCCTTCTGCCTGGGCCTGCTCACCTTCATCGAAGGGAACCTCGTGCGGAAGCACAGCGGAGCCGGAGCGCACGCGATATACCGCTCCGTTGTTGGCTGCGTTTGGCTCCACGCCCTCCTGGAAGTCGCGGACCTCTCGCAGCAGGCTCCGGCGTACGGCAATGATGGCAGAATCGCTGGTGCCCAGGTGCTCCTTGGAACGGTCAACAACACGGCCCATACTCTCAGTCATCGCACCATCCTGGCCTCGCCCCATACGTACGGGCTGTAGTGGGATGCCAGTGAAGTTGACCTTACGCTGCATCTCACGGTCCAGCATGTAGTCGTTGTCCTTGTTCAAAACCAGGCGATGGGTCCCGGGCACCAACTCATTGACGGAGCCCGCAAACTTCTCCAATTCGGCTTCGTTCAAGGGCCTGAATGGGTTGGCAGACACCTGGAACGCCCACGTACTCTCATCGTCGATGGGCACCCAGGCCCGGAAGTTTAGCGCGTCCTCCGGGGCGCGAGGAATCATGGTGTAGAAGGGCGCCAGCCACTGGGTGACTCGCCAGTAGTAGCTATCCACTTCGGCAGCACGTCGCGCGCCGATGAGGACACCGTAGGGCGTTTCACGGATGAAGAACTTGGGTGAGCGGTCGCCGGAACGATATTTCAGGTACCAGTTTATAGCGGCTTTTGAAGTCACAGGCTCGTCCAGGTTGCTGTGCAGGAAGCCCACATGGCTGGAATCGATCTCGCCTTCCACCAGCTGGATGAAGTTGCTCTCCTGGATGTGCTTGTACACGTAGCTATGGGAGTCAGGCAGGCCGAAGAACTCCAACTCAGGCATTGAGGGCTTCTTATCGGCGGGCCCCATGTACGCCCAAACCAAGCCGCCACGTTCCTGTACCGGATACGCTGCGATCTTCACTTTGTCCTTGAAGTTGCTTTCAGCGGGCTCCGAGGGCATGTCCACGCAGTTACCATCGATGTCGAACTTCCAGCCGTGGTAGACGCAGCGCAAGCCGCATTCCTCGTTGCGACCGAAGAACATGCTGGCGCGACGGTGTGGGCAGTAGTTGTCGATGATGCCGACGTTTCCGTTGGTGTCGCGGAAGGCGACCAACTCCTCGCCCAGTATTTTGACTCGAAGCGGGTCGGAATCAGGCCCGGGCAGGTCTGCGCTTAGAAGCACAGGTATCCAAAAACGTCGTATGTACTCGCCTGTGGGTGTTCCCTGGCCTACCTGTGTCAGTAGTTGATTCTCTTCCTGTGTCAGCATGTTTCTCCCTTGGTCATGCGCCAAAACTGAATCAAGGCGCAGCAGATAAAGGCATCAGCAGCAGGTTTTACGTGGGCGTCAAGAGCCGTATGGTCACAAGAATATGGTATTCCCCCTCCCCTCCCCGAGAGGGAGGGAGCTTGGGTCAAGGGCGAGCCCTTGCTAACCCTGGTCGACGAGACCGATGGTGGCCGTGATGCAAGGCTCGTTTCCCAGGGCGATGGTGGTGTGGCCTTTGCCGGTGATGTCTTCCACCAGTCGAGCGTCTCCCGGACCGAAGGTCTTTGTGGAGCCGTCCTCAAAGCCGATTTCAAGCTGACCTGAAAGGATAATGACGAACTGGCGCTGAGGGGCTGGATGCCAGTCTTGCGTCACTCCCGGGGCCCGGGAGCCGTATTTAATCTGTGTGACGTCAAGACCCTTGGTCCACTCCGTCATCTTATCGAGGTCGACTGCCTCCCAGGTGGCTTTACCGTCACCGCCGACGTACATTCGATAGGTGCTTCCCATGGTGTTCCTCCGTAATGTTGTAATGTTTGACTTATGTCTGAGTTTTCATCAACGACTCAACCAGGTTATCGCTCTCTTTTTTTGCTTTCGCTAACTCTTCTAATTTAATTTGCTCCGGGAAAATAGAAGACACAATATTTTGTATCCTAAGATTCATATTCAGCGCAGTTAAAAGCACTTTTACCAATTCATCATCTTGAGGTCGCTCTTGATTCAGTAGCTGTTCATAGCTCCTTCCCAGATTTGAGCTTCCGGCGTGAGTTGCAACGGATACAATACGGTAGAAAGTAGTGAACTCAGCCATCCATAACTCTCCTAAGTCACTACACATCTCCTTGAGTTTTTTCCATGAATATCCTGGAATGACATCTTCTACATCAGGCGATTCATTCGTTTCTATATTATTTTTAATTCCGCAGCCTCTTCGTCTGTGGTAGGAACGCCTCCATGCCTGAGGTATTTTGGAAGTCTTTCATCAACGTCTTTAGCTATGTATGCCAAATTTACCGCAAGCTCAAATAATGAACGCGTCAATATTTCTGCACTAAAGTAATCGTATTTTGCTACAAGCAACTTTATGGAATCGAGGCGATCGTTTCCTTGAACCAATCCGACTATTAAGGTGGCGGACCACAAATTATTACTTAAAAAGTCTTGGCCGGCAGCAAGACTGACGACGCTGTCTACTAAGTCAGCAGCTTGGTTTAGTAAATCTTCTGAAGTCATCAGTTTAGGTGTAGGGCTAGCCCTTCTTCTTTGCCTGTAGTGCCCGATAGACCTTCTCCGCCGTGATTGGCAGGTCTTTGATGCGAACACCCACGGCGTCCTCAACGGCGTTGGCGATTGCTGCTGCTACGGGAATGGTGGCGTTCTCGCCGATGCTCTTTACGTTGTATGGGCCGACGCCGCTCTCCGACTCCACCAACACCGTTCGTAGCTCCGGGATGTCCTTGATCGTTGGAATCTTGTAGTCGCCGAAGGTCAGCGTGGTCACGTGACCGTCCTCCACCACAAGCTCCTCCATCAGCGCGTAGCCAATACCCTGCATAGCTCCACCGTTGATTTGACCCTGGTGGCCGATGGGGTTCACGATCTTGCCGACATCGTGGGCCGTGGAGAGCGTTAGCAGCTTCACCTCACCGGTATCGGGATCGACAGACACCTCTGCTACCTGCGCCACGTAGGCCGTCACGGGCGGGAGGCTAGCATCCTGGAACTCGGCCTGGCCGGTCACAGCGTGTCCCGCTTTCTGGAGCAGCTCATACCATGAATAGCTTTCTCCCGTATCGCGGTTTCGCACAGCGCCATCGGTGAAGGACAGTACCTCTACGGCAACACCTAACTGCTGGGCAGCGGTCTTCAATAGCTCAGACTTGACCTCCTGGGCCGCTGCATAAGCTACCTGGGTGCCGATGCGCGTCACTCGACTGCCACCGACGCCTGAGTCGAAGTCGACGTTGCCGGTGCGCCAAATCTCCAGCCCTATGTGATCGATGGATATGCCCAACTCCTCGCCGACGACCTGCAACTCAAGCGTGTAGGTGCCTGTACCCTGCTCGAAGATGGGGGTGCTGAGGAGCACAGAGCCGTCGGGGTTCATGGTGACCGCCGCCGTGGATTGACCGCCACCGGGAGGCCTGTCACCAAGGGCAATGCCCCTGCCGATGTTGGGGGCTTTGGGCTTGCCGTACTCGCCTGTCTCTACAGCAGCCTCCAGGGTCTCTCTGATGTTGATGCCCTGGAAGGTATGGCCAAGGCCGTCCTCTTCTCCGGCACGTACCACGTTCATACGTCGCACCTCCAGCGAATCCATACCTAGCTCCCGGGCCACCAGATCCATCTGCGATTCCATGACAAAGGCCGCCTGGGGTTCTCCCGGGCCTCTCATGTGGCCACAGGGGATGTTGTTCGTGTAGACCTGGATGCCCTCCACTTTGACGTTGGGCGTCCGGTAGGGGCCGCATGCGTGGGAGAAACCCATCAAGTTCACGCCGGGCTTGTACGCGCCGTATGCACCGCTATCGAAGATGCCGCGGACGTGGTGGGCCACCATCGTGCCATCGCGCTTCACGCCGGTCCTCACATACATCGTCGAGGCGTGGCGAGGGTTGGCAGCCATGAACTCATCAACGTAGTCCATGACCATCTTCACCGGGCGTTCGCTGTGCTTGGCCAAGTAGTAGCAGAGGGGTATCTCCATTGGAGAGCCCTTGCCGCCGAAATCGCCTCCTATCGTGGCGAAGTTGACCTGGAACCTGTCCTGTGGGAGTTCCGAAAAGTCTGACATCTGCTGTCGAAGGCTGTAGGGAGCTTTGTTGGACGCCCATATCTGAGCCACGCCATCCTCGTCTATCCAGACTACGCACGAGTGCGACTCCAGATACGCCTGGTGCTGTCGAGGCGTGGTGAAGGTGTTCTCTACAATGATGTCGGCCTCAGCGAAACCTGCATCGATGTCACCCTTGCCCCAGGTGCTGTGAATAAACACGTTGGTCGGTTTTTCCGGCGGCTGCGGGTAGCCCACATAGCTCACCATATCCGGGTGGATGAACGGCGCGCCGTCCTTCATGGCCTCAAGGGGGTCAAGCTGCGCCGGTAACTCTTCGTACTCGACCTGTATGAGATCGATGGCCGCCTGCGCGATGTCCTCATCGTCGGCAGCAACAGCAGCCACACGCTCACCGGAAAACCTCACGTGGTCCCAAGCCAGTACCGGCACATCGCGGAGACGTCGACCGTACAGGATGCCTCGAACGTCGTCGCCAGTGAGAACAACATGGACGCCTGGCAACGCCTTCGCAGCGGTCGTATCTATGCTCACGATGCGAGCATGGGGATAGGGGCTGCGGAGCGACTTGCCCCACAGTGTCCCGGGAAGGTTGATATCCGCTGAATACTTGGCATCGCCGGTTACCTTTGCCGGGCCATCTACCCTGGCAACTGGCTGGCCGAATACTTGTCCGTATGGGCTGGGTGTAGTCATAGCTGTTCCCCTTGTCAGCAAATGCGTCCTGGGCTAACATCCCCAAAACGTTGGGCTCAAAATTTTGCGCCCTAGAACTTGGCGAAGGATACCAGATGACTACAGCCGATGCACTCTACACAATCAAGTTGACCGTCAACGGCCAGCCTCTGGAAGCTCAGGTACCAGCGAGGCGCACTCTGGTGGATTTTCTGCGCTACAACCTGGACATGACCGGCACCAAAGAGACCTGCAGCGTAGGCGTATGTGGCGCGTGCACCGTGCTCATCGACGGCGAGATCGCTGCATCTTGTATCACCCTGGCAGTGCAGGCCGACGGCGCAAACATCACGACAATCGAGGGTGTGGCGAACGGCGAGGAGCTCCACCCAATACAACAGAGCTTCATAGACCACGGCGGGTTCCAGTGCGGCATCTGCACATCGGGACAGATCGTGGCAGCGAAGTCGCTTCTGGACAGCAACCCATCGCCTACAGAGGACGAGGTCAAGGAATGGATGATGGGCAACCTGTGCCGATGCACGGGCTACTACCAGATCATGGAGTCCATCATGAAGGCGGTGAAGTAGCATGAGAGACTTCATCTACCACGCCCCCACCACCATTGAAGAAGCCATTTCCATCTTGGAAGAGTATGGCGAGGACGCCCGACCCATTGCCGGCGGTACGGCGATGGTCAACTTGATGAAGCAGAACATGGTACTGGCAGACCACCTGGTGGGGCTGGGCAAACTCCCGGGCCTCCGCGGTGTCTCCCAGACCAACGGCAGTCTCCACATCGGCGCGCTGACTCGGCACAGGGAAGTGGAGCTAAGCCCGGAGGTCAAAGCCCACTCGCCACTGTTGGCCGAGGCATACAGCAAAGTAGCTACGGTACGGGTGCGGAACATGGCAACTGTTGGCGGCGGGCTTACCCACGCCGACCCCGCCCAAGATCCGCCACCGTCATTGATGGTGCTGGACGCCCACGTTGTACTGACATCATCCAAGGGCACCAGGGAACTCCCGGTCAGCGACCTGTTCGTAGATTACTATGAGTCGGCGTTGGAGCCCGGAGAACTGCTGACCGAGCTGGTTGTCCCGCAGTCGCCCAAGGGGGCCAAGACGGTGTACCTGAAGTTCCTGCCCCGCACAGAGGACGACTACGCCACGGTGTCTGTAGCCGCTCTGGCAACAGTGGAGAACGGTGTCTGCAAGGATATACGCGTCGCGCTAGGGGCTGTTGCACCAACGCCGATACGGGCCACTGCCGTGGAAGCTGCACTCAAAGGCCAGCAGGTGACGCCAGACGTTGTTCGCGCTGCCGCAGAGGCTGTGGCCGACCAGGTAGACCCGCTGACCGACTTCCGTGGCTCTGACGACTACAAGCGAGATATGGCCGTGGTGTTCACTCGACGGGCCCTTGAGCAGGTATTTTCGCTTTAGGATTGGCGCTTACGTTCGCCCTGAGCCTGCCTGCCCCGGTTTATCGGGATCGAAGGGTGTTTCGTGGTTCGACAAGCTCACCACGAACGGGTTTCCCACAACCGATGCCAGTTAGCCACGAAGGCATGCCTAAAATCACCTTGAATGAGAGAAATTGTGAAATTCGACTTTGACGTAGATATAGACGCCCCCCCGGACAACGTGTGGGAAATCCTCTCTGACATCCCCCGGGCATCTGCATTGATGCCTGGCGTACAGGACGTTACGCTCCAACCTGACGGTACCTATACCGGTACTGTGCGCATACGGGTTGGACCTATCGGCTTCAACCTTGGCGGTGCAGTCACCGTGAGCGAGGACAGGGACGCTGGAACGTGGTCGATGACATCGCAGGCGCAGGACCCACGCATAGGCGGCGGGGTGACATCTACGGTTGAAACGATCATCACCGAGCCATCGCCCGGGAAAACCCGGATGCAGGTGAATGCGGACGTTCAGTTCTCAGGAAAGCTGGGGCAGTTGGGGCAGCCTCTCATCAAGAAGAAGGCCGACTCCATGGTCAAGGAGTTCACAGAGAACCTCAAAAAGGCCGCCACCCAGGGCTAGGCCCTTTTGTGCCCTTCGACAAGCTCAGGGCGAAAGGGAACTAGCGATCACCCGAGCAAGGCCCTAGACCAATATGTTTGCGGTTACCTAAACAGAGGGGCTATTCAATCGGCTGCGGTTACTGGTGAACAGCATCAAGGACGGCTCGACCAGTAGCCTCCCACATGGTGTCACCAAACCCTTTACCCTCTTCCAACTTATCGTCGGTCTGGCGCGTAATCCGTACGTAAAACACGGTGAGGGGTTCACTGGTTCTGCGAGGTTTGGCCCCGGGTGAATAGAACTCGAAGGCCCAGTCGTCCACCATCATCCGGTGCACCAGTGTCCACCAGGCCACCGGGTCTGTGCTGAACTGTGGTGGCGGCGTTGGTTGGAACTCAGTGTTGCTTACCAGCGCCCACATCCAGGGCTTATCGTGAATAATCCTCTCGTAGATGACTTCATCCATGTTAGGGCCCGCAGGCATGCCACTGTCAGCCATGTTCACTCCTAACGCAGCCCGCAGCATAGCAAGCTGTGTAGCCGTTCGCAAGGTAATATGTCGGCTCCCGGGTCTCGCTTCTCAAGCGAAGCTGCTCGTTTGACACCCATCCGATGCCCTTATAGACTGCGAGTGTAGGTATAGTCCCGATAAATCGGGATAAAATGGAGGTTAGGCATGCTTTCACAAGCTGATAACGATACGCTGACTCAGGTAGGCCCGGGAACGACGATGGGTGAGCTGATGCGGCAGTACTGGATCCCCGCAATCATGTCCAGCGAACTCGAGGGCCCTGACAGCGACCCTATGCGGGTACGGCTGCTTGGTGAGGATTTGATCGCATTCAGGGACACCAACGGCAGCGTAGGCATCCTTGATAACTACTGCCCACATCGACGCGCCAGCCTGTTCTTCGGTCGCAACGAGGAGTGCGGTCTCCGCTGCGTCTACCACGGTTGGAAGTTTGACGTGAACGGCAACTGTGTGGATATGCCATCGGAGCCGGCAGAGAGCAACTTCAAGGACAAAGTGAAGATCAAGGCCTACGAGTGCCAGGAGCGCAACGGTATCGTCTGGACGTACATGGGGCCCCGCGAGACCCCGCCGCCCCTGTCCAACCTGGAAGCCAACATGCGCCCTGACCGGGACTACACCGTCTCCACCATCGTGCGGAACTGCAACTGGATGCAGGCCCTTGAGGGCGACATCGATACCGCTCACCTTGGATTCCTGCACCTTGGCAGCGCAGATCCTAAGGCGCTTGTACCAGGTTCAACGGATTACTACACCGTGAATGTGCGGCACCCCAAGTACAACGTGATGGACACGGACTACGGCGTTACCTACGCAGCATTCCGGCCAGCCGAGGAGGACTCCACCTACTGGCGTTTCGCAAACTACCTGCTACCCTTCTACACCCAGATTCCTACGGGCAAGCTGGGTCTGATGGTACGTTTCCGGGCATGGGTGCCGATTGACGATACCCATACGATGTTCTGGAGCGTCAATGCTACCGCGCCAGAGGTGCAGGGCGGCGGTAGGCGCACAGATAAAAACGGCAAGCTTGTTGGCGGCAGCGCAGGCCAGACAGATTACCTTCCGAATCAAACGGGTTGGCTTGGACGATGGAACCTGGCAGCCGATGCCGGCAACGACTACAAGATCGACCGTGAGGCCCAGAAAAAGAACGAGATATATACGGGCATCACCGGGATCTTCCTTCAGGATCAAGCGGTCACTGAGAGTATGGGAGCCATTGGAGACCGGTCTCAGGAGCATCTAGGAACCAGCGACTCTATGATCATCAAGTCGAGGCGTCGAGCATTGAACGCAGCACGGGCACTCCAGGAGGGGATAACACCTCCAGGAGTGGATAACCCAGAAGTGTTCAGCGTTCGAACGGGCGATGTGATCCTCTCGAATGATGTTGATTGGATGGAAGGAACCGCCCACCTTCGGGAGTCATTTGTTGAGCATCCGGAGTTGATGCCTAAGTCCTAATCATTCCATCGATATAGAGAGAAGAGCCTCTTGGTGCAAACCGAGGGGCTCTTTCTTATTAAGGTACTCGTTAACCACAGCTAATGGAGATGTCTTTGTGGTAGAGTGACGAGGAAATTTGAACACTACACTTTGGAGGCGCGCGTGGCAGAGATTGATGACGTTCGATATGAAGTTGCCGTAGCCAACCGCGTCCTCTCAGAGGTGGGTCTGGCTACGGGAGTGCTGGCATCGTTGGGCCATGCAAGCATGCGTGTTCCCGGGGAGCCGGAGAAGTTTGTGGTGAAGGGTCGTGGCTACGAAATCGACGCGCTTGCCTTGATGCAGCCCAAAGACATGGTTACCTGCGACATGGAGGGCTACTGGATTGACGGCCCTCCCGGGTCTTCACAGTGCTTCGAGATCAAAATGCATTCCACCATCTACAAAGAGCATCCGGAAGTGAACTCCATCGTGCACGTACACCCCAGATACACGACGATGATGTCTGTGCTGGAACGGACGCTGGTCCCCATGTGCAACGAGGGCATACATCTGGTACGAACGCCGTTGCCGATTTACCCGCACAGTAAGCTCATATTGACAGAGGAAGACGGGCAGGGCGTTGCCAGCACTATCGGCGATTCCCAGGCGGCGCTCCTCCGAGGGCACGGTGCAGTGACTACAGGAACAAACCTTGAGCAGTCCGTGATGAACATGCTCCAGCTGGAGGAGCAGGCCAAGATGAATTGGTACGCCTACTGTGCCGCCGGGCCGGACTACAAGGGCATCCCTGAAGCGGACATCGTAGAGGCTTACAATCAGCCCACGCTAGCTGACCTGGAGCACTTCTCCGGAGGCCCGCGCTCTACAGGCAATGCAGGGCCTGGCGGTGCGTGGAAGTATTACACTCACCTAGTAAGCAAGGATTTGTAGTATTAGGTAGTGTATTGTAGGTAATAGCTATTCATATCCAGGGGACAAGGGGAGGGCGATCTTGGCGCAGACCAATAATGAACGGGAAGCTGACGACGCTACACAGGTTGTCGAAGAAGAAGCGGAATCGCGGTGGCGACAGGCGTTAAGCTCATTACGTTACAAAGATTACCGTTTGGTGTGGATGACCTCCATCCTGTCCAGTGGTGCGCGCTGGGTTCAGATGGCATCGCTCGGCTGGCTTGCGTTCGATCTGACGGATTCGCCGGTGATGCTTGGCTCTATCATCTTTGTGTATCAAGCCCCCTCTGTCGTGCTGTCGCCCATAGTGGGCGTGTTTGTGGACAGGATAGACCGTAGGCGGCTCCTCATCTTCAGCCAGCTCTCCATGGCCTTTATAGCCGTGCTCTTAGCTGTAGACATCGCCCTGGGATACATAGAGCCGTGGCATCTGTACATCTTCGCTGTGATCAGCGGGGTAGAAAGCACCATTATCCACGTTGTCCGTCAGGCGTTGATCCCCTCTGTGGTGCCTCGTAAAGCACTGATGAACGCCATCGCACTAAACTCCGCAGCGCTGACCAGCACACGCATCTTCGGCCCAGCACTGGCAGGCCTGCTGATTGTAGGCGTGGGAGTGGAAGTCAACTTCATCATCCAAGCCGTGCTCCTTACGGGAGTGGCCTTGGCTGCATTTCCATTGCGCATCAAGATACCGGAAAAAGAGAGCGGTGAGCATGCTGCTGGCGGCGGTATCTGGCAGGAGATAGCCGTGGGGCTGCGCTTCATCTGGGGCATAGGCACCTTGCGCATGCTCTTCATTGTGCAGTTCATCATGATATTCATCACCATGCCCGTAGCCAACTTCCTACCGGTCTGGGCAGAGGACGTACTGTCATTGGAGGCTGACGGGATGGGCATCCTTTACTCGGCTGCGGGCGTAGGTGCGTTGATAGGAGCGATGTCTTTGGCAACCGCCGGAAACGTGCAGCGCAAAGGGCGACTGATGCTCATCATGGCATCGGGCATGTCGATAGGACTGCTGGGGCTTGGCACTTCCTCGATGCTGCCGGTCTCGCTGGTATTCCTGGCGATGCTGGCCGCGACACAGTCCATCTTCTTCGCCCTGAACATGACGCTGGTGCAGAGTCGCATTCCCGACGGGCTGCAGGGACGTGTGATGAGCATCTACAACGTGGGCCACAGCATGATCGCGTTGGGGACCCTCACCATGGGGTTCGTCGTGGCGGCGTTAGACATACAAACGGTGGTGGTAGGTATGGGCGTAGCGGTCATCGCCCTGGCAACCGTGGGTTTCGCATCCATGCCAGCGCTACGTCGCCTGTAAAAAGCGGTGACGCACCCGCCCGCGTGGTGTACACTTCACGTGCTCTGATTCAAGACATTTGCGTAGTCTGTTTATAGCTACGACATCAACAGGAGGCAACTATGAAGGGTGGAGCCGCAATCGCAAAGATTCTGAAGCAAGAGGGAGTTCGATACCTCTTCTGTTTCCCCAACAACGCCATTATTGACGCCACATCTGAGGTGGGCATCCGACCCATCATCACTCGGGTTGAGCGCACCGCAGTCGCCATGGCCGTGGGTTATGCACGTACCAACGGTGGCGATCCCCAAGCTGTCTGCGTATTCCAGGGCGGCCCGGGGATCGAACACGCTTATGGCGGCATCGCCCATGCATTTTCAGACTCTTCGCCTATTCTGATACTCCCTGGGCAGGCTGGCCAGGCCAAGCAGAGCACACCCTCCAACTTCGATGCGGTCCGCAACTTTGAAGGCATTACCAAGTGGGCCGCCCAGATCAACAGCGCTGAGCGCGTCCCGGACATGATGCGTCGCGGGATCTCCGCCCTCAGGACTGGAAGGCCTGGCCCTGTTCTTCTGGAAGTGGGCACGGACGTCGTAAATGCGGCAATGACCGATGAAGAGTTCGAGTACCAGGAGGTCAAGCGACGACGGTCAGCAGGCGACCCGGAGGACATCAAAGAGGTAGCCACAGTGCTGCTGAACTCCGAGCTACCCGTCATCTACGCAGGGCAGGGCATCTTCTTTGCCGAGGCGTACAAGGAGCTTCAGGAGCTTGCTGAGCTGATCAACGCGCCGGTAATGACTACCACATTGGGGAAGAGCTGCTTCCCAGAAGACCATCCCCTATCGTTGGGCGCAGGCGGCAATTCCGCTCCCAAGATGGTCCCTGACTTCCTGGCCAAGTGCGATACGGTGTTCGGCATCGGCACCAGCTTCCAGAAGACGCTGGCTTCCTACGCCGTACCCAAGGGTAAGACCATAATCCAATCGACCATCGACGGCGCAGACCTCGATAACGAGTACGCCATCGACCACGCGATTGTCGGCGATGCCAAGCTGGTGCTTCAGGGCCTCATCGACGAGATCAAGAGTCGCAACCCGAAAGGGCGCGACGGCAACGGTATCATCGCAGATGTGAAAGCCTCGAAAGACGCGTGGATGGAAGAGTGGATGCCGGATCTGACCTCAAATGAAACGCCCATCAACCCGTATCGCGTCGTTTGGGAACTGCGGAACACCCTTGACCGCAAAAACGTCATCATCACCCACGACTCCGGCAACCCCCGCGACCAAATGGTGCCTTTCTTTGAGACAATCGCCACCAAGAGTTACATGGGCTGGGGGAACTCGACTCCCCTGGGCACGGGCCTTGGGCTGGCTATGGGCGCCAAGGTAGCCGCTCCTGAGAAGATGTGCGTCAACTTCATGGGTGATACGGCCGCAGGCACGGCGCTGATGGACATTGAGACCGCTGTACGAGAGAAGATTCCCATACTGACAGTCATCATGAACAACAGTGCAATGGGCGGTTATGAACACAACATCCCCATCTCCGTGGAGAAGTACGGGACCAAGTACCTCACCGGCGACTACACAGGCGTAGCCGCTGCCCTGGGCGCTTACACGGAGAAGATCACTGACCCCAACGAAATCGCTCCGGCCATCAAGCGGTGTGTCGCGAAGATCGAAGGTGGCCAGACAGCGGTGCTGGAGATCATCACCAAGGAGTACTACGTATTCTCCGGTAAGTAGAACCTAAGAAACGAAGAACGAATCCATGAATGTCGCTCCTATTGGGGCGGCATTCATGGATTAACCGGCAGAAATACAGAGGAGTATCCATGAGCGTGTCAAACATTCCCCTGATCGCACGAGCAGGTGAACACGGCGATAGGGTAGCGATCATCGCGTCAGAAGGGACGTTTACCTACAACCAGCTTCTGAGCGACTCAAACGCCGTAGCCTCCTGCCTGCTGGACGGCTCTGCTGACCTGAACGAAGCCCGTGTGGCGTTCCTGACACAGCCGGGCTACCACTACGCTGCTACCCAGTGGGGCATCTGGCGTGCCGGTGGCATTGCGGTTCCAATGGCGATATCACACCCCAGACTAGAGCTTGAATACGCAATAGAGGACTCCGGCTCGACTATCCTAGTGGCAGATGCATCGTACGAAGAAAAGCTGAGGCCCATAGCCGAGGCCATGGGTCTGCGGTTCCTGCTTACTTCTGAATTGCTTGCAGCATCGCCAGGGGCACTGCCGACCTTTGGGCCGGAACGGCCAGCGATGATCATCTATACCAGCGGTACGACAAACAAGCCGAAGGGCGTGGTATCCCTGCACAGCACGTTGGAATCGCAGATTACCAGCCTGGTGGAAGCCTGGGGCTGGAAGGCCGACGACCACATCCTCAATGTGCTCCCGCTTCATCACATCCACGGGATTGTGAACGTACTTGGCTGCTCTCAGTGGTCGGGTGCCGTCTGCGAGATGCTCCCAGCCTTCGATGCAGAAAAGGTGTGGGAGCGCATTGAGAATAGCCCAATGAACTTGTTCATGGCGGTACCCACCATCTACGCTCGATTGGTGACGTCGTGGAACGCAGCGTCACCGGATCGACAGAAGGCGATGACGGCTGCATGCGCCAAGCTGCGACTCATGGTGTCAGGCTCCGCTGCGCTACCCGTGCAGACGCTGGAAGAGTGGCAGGGCATCAGCGGTCATGTGCTACTTGAACGCTACGGCATGACGGAGATTGGCATGGCTCTCTCCAACCCGCTGAACGGTGTGCGCAAACCCGGGTTCGTAGGAACCCCGCTCCCCTTTGTGGACATGCGGCTGGTGGACGAGGACAACAAGCCCGTTGAAGCAGGGGTAACTGGCGAGATACAGATTAAGGGCCCCTGCGTATTCCAAGAGTACTGGGGCAAGCCTGAAGCCACGGCGTCCGAGTTTGTGGACGGCTGGTTCCGCACCGGCGATGTGGCCATGATGGAAGGCGGCGCGTACCGCATCCTTGGTCGGAGCAGCGTGGACATCATCAAGACCGGCGGCTTCAAAGTCTCTGCCCTGGAGGTCGAAGACGTGCTGCGTGAACATCCCGCCATCTCGGACTGCGCCGTAGTGGCGATGGAGGACCTGGAGTGGGGTGAGCGGGTCTGTGCGGCGCTGGTTCTAGCGAAGGAAGGCAGCCTGACCCTTGAAGAGCTTCGCGATTGGTCGCGGGAACGGCTTGCACCGTACAAGATGCCGAGTCGGATGATTCCTATTAGCGAACTACCTCGCAACGCGATGGGCAAGGTTGTGAAGCCAGACCTGACCAAACTGTTCCTGGAGACGGAGAAAGCCAGGGTGTAACAAGGGTAAACCCTGCACCCGTGTTCCTACAGTTACCTAAGCCAGGCATACTCATTAGAACGATTTAGGGAAGCATCGAAGCACAGGGGGAGCGGATATGAAGTGGGCATCGGCGATATCAGAGGAGAACGACCTATCAGCGGCTCTTGAAGAATGCGCAGCCAAAGTCACTTCGGAGTTGGGCGCAGATTCCCCAGCCTCACTAGTCGTAGTGTTTGCTTCGGCTACCTATAACGAAGCATCAGCAGACGTTCCGCGCATCCTTGGTGAACGCTTCCCCGATGCGATGATCTTTGGATGTTCCGGCGCGGGCATCATCGGCGCGGCCAGGGAGATCGAACAACAGCCGGCCGTTGCGTTGACCGTGGGGCACCTCCCGGGCGTGGAGACCAAGCCCTTTCGCATGATCTCTGACGAACTCCCCTCCCCTGACGAGCCCCCGGATGCGTGGTCGAACCTTTTGAACGTCTCTCCGGACGACAAACCCCAATTCCTGGTGCTCATGGACCCCTTCTCCATGGCAGGTGAAGGACTGCTTTCCGGCCTGGACTACGCCTTCCCCTCAGCAGCCAAGGTAGGCGGGTTGGCCAGCGGGAGCGGGCTTCCAGGCGGTCATGCGTTGTTCCTGGGCAATGACGTCTACCGTGACGGCGCCATCGGCATCGCCCTGACAGGCAACATCGTTGTAGAGACCGTGGTAGCGCAGGGGTGCCGCCCCATTGGCGAGTTGAAACGCATCACCAAAGCGGAACGCAACCTGTTGATGGAGCTGGACGGCGAACGAGCCATGAACTACCTGAGGGACATGTTCGGTCGATTATCGCCGGAAGACCAGAACCTGGTAGGCAATAACCTGTTCCTTGGCATTGCCATGGACCCGCAACTGGAGCTAGAGGAAGTGAGCCCGGGCGATTTCCTCATACGAAACCTCATCGGGACGGATCAGGAGAACGGGTACGTGGCGATTGGCGAGTTCCTGCGAGAAGGGCAACTGGCTCAGTTCCACATCCGCGATGCATCAACGTCTTCAGAGGACCTGCATCGGCAGTTGACGCGATACAGAGAGACGTCTGGCGAGGCATCACCTGTTGGGGCGCTGATGTTCCAGTGCAATGGCAGAGGCAAGTTCCTGTACGGCAAGGAGAACCACGACTCCGATTTGTTCACCGAGATGTTTGGCTCTATACCCCTTGGCGGTTTCTTCTGCAATGGTGAAATCGGGCAAGTGAGCGGCACGACCTACCTGCACGGGTATACAAGCTCCTTCGCGCTCTTCAAGGCCAGGGAAGGGTAAACCCTTCACCCATATTCCCTGACGGACGGCTAACAGGTGTTATAACTCCCTAGCGAATTTGGGAAGCACAGTCGGTACATTACAGATCTTGGACCTGTAATGTTTCTGTTGGGTGTTCGATTTATTCAAATTTTCACATCGTATCTCTATGAAAATCACCCCGCGTTGGCTATAGTTCTCACAGGCAGAGAAACTGCACTTCCCTCAGGAGAATTTGGTGGCATACAAGGCTATCAGCGACTATGGGCTCATAGGCGATATGCACTCGGCGGCGTTGGTAGGGTTGGATGGCTCGATTGATTGGGCGTGCATGCCTCGCTTCGATTCTCCCAGCATCTTTGCAGCCATCCTGGACGAGAACAAGGGCGGTCATTTCCAGATAGCACCCTCCGCCACCTACGAATCGACACAACGATACCTCCCGGACACCAACGTTCTGGAAACGACATTCATTACCCCCACAGGCAGAGCAACCCTCACCGATTTCATGCCGACCAGCCCGACACGGTCCGCCGACCATGTTCCTCACGAGATACACAGGATTGTCGTGTGTGAAGAGGGCACGGTAGACCTGAAGGCCATTTTCCAACCGCGTTTCGACTACGCCCGAGCAGATACACAGTTAGAGGTCTTTCCCCATGGCGTCCTGGCCTCCAACGCTGGTGAAACGCTTGTGCTCTCCACGGACGTCCCAATGACCCTGGGTGCCACCGCAGCGGAAGGCGAGTTCACTCTATCGAAGGGTGATAGCGCTACCTTTATTGCTGCGTACGGAAGGGCTACGCCGATGGCGGTCAGGGCCGGAAGGAGCGCCTACAGGCTTGAACACACCAAGGAGATGTGGGAGCGGATAGTAACCGAGCTGGACTGGACTGGCATGTGGCGCGAAGAGGTCGTTCGTTCCTTCCTGGTGCTCCACCTACTAATGTATGCGCCTACCGGGGCCATTGTTGCCGCTCCAACCACCTCGCTGCCGGAAGCGATAGGCGGAGAGCGCAACTGGGACTACCGCTACTGCTGGCTCCGTGACTCGGCGTTCACTCTGGGTGTGTTGTTCCTGGTGGGTGACCTGCAGGACGCCAGGCACTTCCTCAACTGGCTAATCGAAATGTCGGCAGACCACGTCAACTCAGGACAGTTCCAGGTGCTCTACGGCATCACTGAGGACTCTGACACCAAAGAAGTGACGCTCGACCACCTGGAGGGATATCGAGGGTCGAAACCGGTTCGTATTGGCAACGGAGCGGTGGATCAGCTACAACTGGACGTGTTTGGCGAGGTTATTCTCAGCATCAACACGTACATGCGCTACGGCGGCTACATCTCCGGCCAGATTTGGTCCATCGTGAACGATTACGCAGAGATGACGTGCAAGTCGTGGCACCAGCCGGACCGGAGCATCTGGGAAGTCCGTGGTCATGAGCGGCATTTCACCTACTCCAAGGCGATGTGCTGGGCTGCGTTGGACAAAGCCATCGAGATAGGGACAGCAACCGGACACAAGAGCAAGCTGGCGAAATGGCGTCGCGTTGCCGATCAGATAAAGGCTGAGGTGCTGACCAGGGGTTGGAACGAGGAGAAACAGGCCTTTGTGCAAAGCTATGACAGCGATGTGATGGACGCCAGCTCCCTCATCCTGACGTGGACGGGCCTGCTTCCGCCGGACGACCCACGCATCCAGAGCACCATAGCCCGGACGGTAGAGGAGCTTGGCAGCGGGCCGTTTGTGAACCGCTACAAGGTTGATGAAGCCGACGACGGCCTAAAGGGCGAAGAGGGGGCCCTTACGATGCTGTCGTTCTGGCTGATTGGTGGGCTGATGTCCTCCGGGAAGATAGAGCAAGCACACTCCCTCTTTGAGGAGATGCTTGGGTATTCCAACCACCTGGGGCTGTTTTCAGAGATGATTGATCCTGTGACCAAAGAGGCCCTGGGCAATTTCCCCCAGGCATTCAGCCACATCGGACTGATACACACAGCAAGGAACCTGTCCTGGGCACTCTCGCAGCAGGGCTAACTGGCCCAGAGGCCAGCGCTTTAGTCCCCTCGCCGCAGCGACATGTGGGTGTTCATGCCTGAGACTGGCCTGCGGGCCAGAGGTGCTTTAGTCCCCTCGCCGCAGCGATATATGGGTAATCATTCCGGGGGCACATCCCCCCGGAACCCCTTGCTAGAGGGGAACCCCTCTAGACTCCCCGATGTTGGCAGGTAGCCAAACGTCCTTTAGTCTCCGCCGGAGGCAACACACGCATGAGACTGGCCTGCGGGCCAGGTGGGGCCGGCTTTAGTCTCCGCTGGAGGCTTTATCCGGTGTATGCTGGCGATGCGTACTTTCATGAGGTGATATCAGTGACAGAACACGAAGCAGTCACAGAGGCGAACCAACACTTCTATCGAGCGTTCGAGACGCTGGACATAGAGCAGATGCGAAGTGCTTGGGACGAAGAATACGATGTCACGTGCACGCACCCGGGCTGGCCTCTCATTCAGGGTAGGAGCGAGGTCCTGCAAAGCTGGGCAAACATCTTCACCAACACCATGGTCATGCAGTTCACAATCACGGAATCGTCTGTGGTAATAGAGGGTGATTGGGCATGGGTTATATGCACGGAGGGACTGCGTTCTGTAGTGGATGGTAGGGTCAACGAGGGGAAGATTGAGGCAACGAACATCTTTCGGAAGCGCGGGGAGCGATGGCTGCTAGTCCATCACCACGGGTCACCGGTAATGGGTTAGGCGGCTACTTTGCTTCCGTTGCCCAGGCCGCGCAGTGAGGACCGGAGTTGTCCAGCCTGCTTGATACGGTCTGCCAGGTAGCCCAGGCTGCAGGGCTTGGTCACGTAGCTGTCTGCGCCCAACCGCAAGGCTGTGGCTGCGAACTCGTCGTTGACGCACCCGCTGACCATGATGATGCATGTGTCCGGTTGGGCAGGCCTCAACTCACGTAGCACTTCAAACCCTGTCTTTGTGGGCATCCGCAGATCCAGGAGCACCAGGTCGTAGGAGCGCTTCTCCATCGCGGTAACGGCATCAACTCCGTTACTTACACCGGCGACAACGTACCCCATCCGCTCCAGGAACTCGGTATAGATCGGAAGTAGGGCAGCCTCATCATCCACCACCAACGCGGTCTTCACGGTGGAAGCGGCGGAAACGTTTTCTGAGAACCGGGTGGTTGTTGGTTTGTTCACATTCATCACCTATTCATTAAAGCGCAGAACCCCTATCATCCACATCCTCCCGACGAATAACAGCTATGAGCCGTAGCTGAATGTCACCCCGAGGGATGAGGTGAAGACAACAGAAACGGCCCCGCCCGCTGACGCGAGACGAGGCCGATTAATCACTGATGACCGTGTTTAGGCTTCTTTGACCTTCATCAGCCACTCCTGAGCGGCGGCTTCCGGGCTCAACCACTCCTCGATCTGCTCCTGCCTGCCCTCGCCAAGCTCGACGCCGAGGGCGTTGGCCATTCGAGCCATGAAGTTGAAGTTGCAGGTTATGAGGACAACCGAAAGTATTTGTTCGTCGGTCAAGCCGGCGTCGCGAAGCTTCCCGACATCGCTTTTCACCATTGACCATGGTTCTTTGGTGAGCTTGACCGCAAAATCGAGCATCGCCCTTGTGGGTGCGTCGAGATAAGCCTTGGTGTAATCATGCATGATGTGGCTGGCAAGGACCGGGTCGTCTGAATGCTGACGGAGGAACCCTCCGTGAGACATGGTTCAGTATCTACAGAGTTGGGCCGCTGAGACCGCTGCGGCAACGGCCTCTTCCTGCACCCGTGTGAGCGCAGATGATCCGAAGGTGATGTTGGCATTGTTTGCGCTGACAGCATCCATGGCCGCCTGATTAATGGACATTAGCCTGATGATTGGCGGCTTTTGAGAATCAGTTTCTCTAATCCAAGACATTCTATTTTCCCTCCTGATTCAAAGTGTGGCTATGATACACGAATCTAATATATCCATCGTATTGCATACGAATCCCTAGCTAGCGAAGGTTTGAATTAGGCTTTTCCTCCAATATATGCTAATAATCACCCTCCAAACCTGTTGACAAAGCTACGCATAGCTATTATTGTCGCTACGACATTAGCTAGAAGAAGGAGGCGTCAACATGGAAGCCTATTGCTTCAAGTGCCGAACCAAGCGAGAGATCAGCGGACCTACCCCCGTAACCCTGAAGAATGGCCGACCAGCCACCCAGGGCACCTGTGGGACCTGCGGCACCAAGCTCTTCCGCATCGGTAAGAGCTAGTAAGCCTTAACAGCAGGTGATGTGACCTTCCTGAGAAGGAAGAGAGCGGACTTAGGTTCGCGCATCACACCTAGGGGATACCCCACACTGTATGTCTGTGTGTTAATAGGACGCATGTAAGGCAATAATATGGTGTTGTTTCAAGCGGGTTGCTCACGAGCAGCCCGCTTGGTATTTCCCCACCCCCTCAACATGGTGGTGTATCCTTAAGCCATTAACCCCCTCGTGACCACGCGGGAGGCCGCACATGCTCAGCATTGCAGACAATGAATTGCTCACCCACGTTGGCCCGGGTACCCCCATGGGCGAGTACCTACGCAGGTACTGGATTCCCACACTCCTCTCTGAAGAGATACCTGACCCGGACTGCCCACCCGTGCGAGTCACCATCCTTGGAGAATCCCTCATCGCATACCGTGACACTGATGGCGTGGTGGGTCTTCTGGACAACAACTGCCCACACCGTCGCGCAAGCATGTTCTTCGGTCGGAATGAGGAATGCGGTCTACGGTGCGTGTACCACGGATGGAAGTTCGATACGCAAGGCAACTGCGTCGATATGCCGTCAGAGCCCGCCGAAAGCAACTTCAAGGACAAAGTGAAGATTGTCGCGTATCCAACCACCGAGCGTGGCGGTGTGGTGTGGTCGTACATGGGGCCTGCCGACCGTACGCCTGAGATGCCGGATCTGGGTTGGGCATCGTGCCCGGACGAGAACCGATTCCTGACCAAGTGCCTTCAGGAATGCAACTGGCTGCAGGCGTTGGAGGGCGGCATAGATTCCAGCCACATCAGCTTCCTGCACAGCAGCCTCAAACCCGCCGACTACACCCTGACGGTGTCTGACTCAGACGTGCAGGGAACGGCGTTGCAGGACCGATCACCACGGTTCGTTTTGGACGAGACGGACTACGGCCTGACCATCGGTGCGAGGCGAACCACCCCGGAAGGGAAGTACTACTGGCGGATAACACCGTGGATGCTGCCCTACGGCATGATCGTGCCCGCAGAAGAAGATGCCGTCATGACGGGCAACATGTACGTGCCTGCTGATGACAACACATCATTGGTGTTTCGAGCGTCCTGGCACCCAAGCAGGCCCCTAACGACCGCAGAACGTACCGAGTACGAGACCGGTGGCTACTTCCACGAGTCGGTCATGCCGGTGACCTACCGTGCCTATGCCAACAAGGACAACGACTACCTCATCGATAGGGAAAAACAACGTACGGTGAGCTTCTCAGGCATCAAGGGCATACAAGCACAGGACATGGCTGTCATTGAGAGCATGGGCGCTATCAGCGATAGGAACAGAGAGCACCTGGGTACGTCTGACTCGGCCATCATCGGGGCGCGTCGCAGGCTGCTCAGAGAAGTCCGCGATTTCCAGGAGGGCATCGAGCCGGACGCGCCCCAACACGGCGAATGGTATCGCATGCGATCTGCGGCCGTGGAGGCGCCTCAGGACATGCCTCTCAAAGAAGTGGCAGCGGAGTCCATGACCCTGTAGGCAGAGCACGCCCTGCACCCATATGCCTGATGTTTACCAAAGGTGATTTTTGCTGTTCAACATTGCCTTCAGACCCTCCACTTCACAATGTTTTGCTATGGGAAGACCTCAATTTAATAGAAGGAGACTGGTATGCCTAACGAACGGAATGCCACACTACGAGCAATGCTGAACAACGACGGAATGGTGATAGCGCCGTTCTGCCTCAATGCCCTCCACGCCAAGATCGCGGAGTCGGTGGGATTCAAGGCGGTGTACATGACGGGGTCAGGCACATCAGCCGAACACGGTTTCTCCGACGTCGGCCTGCTAACCCAAACGGAGATGGTGGCCAACGCTCGCTACATCGCCAACGCGGTGGACGTGCCTGTGATTGCCGACTGCGATACGGGCTACGGTAACGTTATCAACGTGCATCGCGCTATACAGGAATACGAGTCGGTGGGCGTGAGTGGCATCCACTTGGAGGATCAGGTGTTCCCTAAGAAGTGTGGCTTCTTTGCGGGCAAGGACGTGATACCTATGGAAGAACACGTTCAGAAGGTGCGGGCAGCCCTGGATGCCAGGACGGACAAGGACTTCGTCATCATCGCGCGGACTGACGCCCTGCAGGTCAACGGCTGGGAAGATGCTATCAAGCGGTGTAAGGCGTATTACGCTGCCGGGGCGGATCTTGTGTTTGTGGATGGGATAAAGTCCAAGGAGGACCTGGCAGTCTGCGCCAAGGAGATGGGCGACCTGCCCAAGGTGTTCAACGGCGCCGATCCGGTGGCGACGACGAGTGAGGTGGCGGACTACGGCTTCAAACTGATGCTTGCCGGCTATACGCTGACAGTGGTCTACGATGCGGTGAAGCGCTCCATGACGGAGTTACGCGACAACGGGAAAATCAGTGCTCCTCAACATCGGAAGGAGATCGCAGACCTATTGGGGCTGCAAGACGTCTACGCCATGGAAAAGCAATACCAAACCAGGGCTTAACCCTGGACCCATATGACCTGCGGTTACCCAACTTGCAGAAAGCAAAAAAGAACAGCCCGTCCTGGCTTCATCACCAGGACGGGCTGTTTGTTGTGCGTTATAACGAGCACCCAAGGATAGCAAGAGCCCTAATAGGGCTAGCCGGCGGAGGGGACTTCCAGCTCCAAGGGCTTCACGCGGTAGGTGCCCTGTCGAATGAAGTCCAGGGCCTCGGTCGGTTCATCAAACCCCTCAGCGAATATTTCCAACTGGTTGCCGTCCGGATCAAGGAAGTACACGCTCTTGGTGATAGTGTGGTCGGTGGTATGGGTAATCGTCGCACCCATGTCCTCGAGTTTCTGCTTCAGCACTTTTAGTTCAGGAATCCCACCCTCGATCTGCATAGCGAAGTGGTTGAGCCCGATCTGGCCTCGCTCGGCGCCCTCAGGGGCCTCGAAGACTGCGATATCGTGGTGTTGCGTCCCGAAAGACAGGAAGCATGCCTTGTGGTTCTCCTTAAGGTCTACGGCTTCCATGCCAAGGACTTCCGTGTAGAACTTCACTGAGGCCATCACGTCTTTCACCGCTAATACGACGTGGGCTACTTTATTCACTTTCGCCATTACACACTCCCCTTCGTTTCCAAGTCCTACAGCCAGAGTAGCGACACGCTACAGCAATTGCAAGAAGGGATTGCTTGCACACATCGCAGGAGCGTGGGACACTGTGGCGGCAAATTTACCAGGCCAAATTATTGGGAGGGATAGCTATGTATGAAGGTATGATCGCGGAGACCGTTGTCATCCAGGGTGACAATGGTGACCAGATTGACGCTTATTTTGCCAGGCCCACAGGACCGGGGCCACATCCCGGCGTTGTGGTGATCCATCACATGCCAGGCTGGGACCAGGACATCAAGGAGATTGTGCGGAAGATAGCCGCTCAAGGCTATGCAGCCATCTGCCCAAACCTCCACCAGCGCAACGGACCAGGCACTGCCGTAGAGATGTCCGCAGCCACTCGTGAGGCTGGCGGTGTGCCGGATGCGCAGTTCATCGGCGATACCAAGGGCACAGTACAGTACCTGCTGGCTCAGCCCTACTCAAGCGGCAAGGTCGGCGTCATCGGGTTCTGCTCGGGCGGTCGACAGGTCGTCATCGCAGCATGCAACATCCCGGAGTTCGACGCAGCCGTCGACTGCTGGGGTGGTGGCGTCGTAACCGCCAAGGAGGACCTGACGGCAAACGCACCGGTTGCGCCGTTAGACATGACTGCTGATTTAGGGTGCCCATTATTGGGGTTATTCGGCAACGACGATCAGAGGCCCAGCCCGGAGCAGGTGGACATCCACGAAGCCGAGTTGAAGAAGCACAACAAGACCTATGAGTTCCATCGCTATGACGGCGCGGGCCACGCCTTCTTCATCACCAGCAGGGATAACTTCCGCGTAGAGGCGGCAGCGGACGGTTGGGCACGCAGCTTCGTATGGTTTGAGAAGTACCTGGGGCCTGTCACATCCCAAGCACATCCATAACCGCATAACTTAAGAACAGGAAGTCCGGAGGAGGCCGACGTGGAGATATCCAGTAAACAGGCAACCGAAGAAGAGCTGCAAAGCTACTATAAGGGCCTTGAGCAGTACAACGTCGCGCCCCTCTGGACTGTCATGGCCGATATCCAGGGCAAGGAACCGGCCAGCAAGGTCACTCCCTACGTCTGGCCCTGGAAAGATATCAGACCCCAGGCGATTCGAGCATCGGAACTCGTTGGGACAGAGCAGGCAGAACGTCGTGTGCTTCGTCTCATGAACCCGGGTCTGGGTGGCCGGACTGCCACAACGCAGACACTGTTCGGCGGCATCCAGACGGTGCTGCCGGGCGAGATTTCCCCCGCCCACCGTCACAGCCCTGCTGCACTCCGCTTCGTCATCGAAAGCGATGGCGGCTACACGGCAGTTGGCGGCGAGCGTTTTCCGATGCTGCCAGGCGATTTGGTGCTGACGCCTCCGTGGTCATGGCACGATCACGGCAACGACACGAAGAACCCGATGTTTTGGCTGGACGGGCTTGATCTACCCCTGGTGAATTTCCTGGAGATGTCCTTCCATGACCAGTACTCGGAGCCCACGCACCCCATCACGGAATCGCCGGGGACATCGCTGGCCAAATACGGCAGCATGGCGCTGCAACCAACATGGATAGAGCGCAAGGACAATGGCTCATCGCCGCTGATGTACTACCCCTGGGACCGCACCCGGGAGGCGCTGGAGCGTCTGGCCACGGGCGAGGACGGCAGCCTCTACGACGGTGTGCTCATGGAGTACACAAACCCCGCCACTGGCGGTCATGTCATGCCGACGATCGCCTGCTTCATACAGATGCTACGCCCGGGTGAACGTACGAAGTCCCACCGCCACACAACCAGCTCCATCTACCATGTGGTTGAGGGCAAGGGGCATACCCTGGTGGGCGATACGAAGCTGGATTGGGAATCTAAAGACACTTTCTGCTTGCCGGGTTGGGCTTTTCACGAGCATGTGAACGAGTCTTCAACGGAGCCAGCGTTCCTCTTCAGCTACACGGACACTCCGATACTACAGGCCCTTGGCTTCATGCGAGAAGAACCAAAACCCTAGGAGAATATCCTTCCTAGGCTATCCGAGTCTGCTTCGAGTCACAGGCGGGGCTTGTTCCTATAGAGGGGAGCAGCCCCGTTGTAATGTTGTAATGAGGTGACGCTTTGACCACAGAATCCCGGCACATACCCCTGAACGATGATTCCGACTACGGACTATGCTTTGCGTGCGGCCCCAAGAACGAAAATGGCTTGCAGCTCACCTTCGAGCGGCAGGGCGACCAGATCCTGACGACGTACCAGGGGAAGGAGCAGCATCAGGGGTTCCCCGGCTTCCTCCACGGCGCGGTCATCACGGGCTTGCTGGACGAGGTTATGAGTAGAGTGCCGGTGATGGAGAACCGTTGGGGGATGTCTGCGCGGCTGGAGCTCCGCTTCCGGCTGCCTATCAACGCAAATGACCGCGTCACAGCTACGGCAGAGAAGAGCGGAGGGCGTGGCAACATCATCAACACCAAAGGTTGGATAACGCTGCCTGACGGTCGAGTGGCAGTGGAGGCTACGGGCTCCTACGCGTTGTTGTCGCAAGAGACCCTGGACAAGATGGCCCGGGAGTACCCGGGGTTAGCTGCATCTTGGGCAGGGTAAGACCCTGCACCCGTGTGCCCTGACGGTTACCTAATCAGACGTAGAGAAAGTGGGCCGCGCCCTGCCTACTTGAAGGCGGGGATGACCTCTTTGCCGAAGAGCTTGACCGAATTCTCCACCAACTCGGGATCCATATCGCCGAAGTTGTGGGTTGTGGCCAGCAGGTCATAACCGATGTACTTCTGCTGCTCCTGTATCTTCCGCGCCACCGTCTCCGGACTGCCAATGATGGCGACGCCGTTCTCAATGGAGAAATCGTAAGACTGTCCCATCATCTTGAACACACGCCCTCGCTCCATGTTGTCAGGCAGATCTGACTCCGTGCCCATACCCCGAGGGGTAGAACCCCAACCAATCTTGGAATCGGTAATACGACTTCGCCCGAAGCTGCCGCCCGTGGCCATAGTGCCAGCTACCGGCAACGTGGCGCGGCCTACCAGGTGTTTTTCAGCTTCCTCCCGGGCCTTGGCGTCCGTCTCTGCAACGTGGACGATGCGCTGCAGGAAGATACCGGGCATGGGGCCGGCGTGGTTACACTCTCGCCACACCTTGCGATAGTAGTCGAACTTCTCGGCAACAACTTCGTCGATATCGATGTTCTGGGAGACGTGGTAGTTGCCCTTGGCGGCGAACTCCAACGCGGCCTTGCTATGTGCACCTACCCAGATGGGTGGAGTCGGCTTCTGAAAGGGTTTGGGTGCAGGCAGTGCCTCATTGAACTGCCAGAACTTACCATCATAGGTGACCTCATCCTGGGTCCAGGCCATCTTGATGATCTCCAACGATTCCTTGCTCATCTCGCCCCGTGCATAGAAATCGAGGCCCCATCGCAGGAACTCATGTTCATGGATGCCGATGCCCGTCCCGAACTCGACGCGACCGTGCGAGAGCTGGTCAAGCATGCCGACTTCTTCGGCGAGTCGCAGGGGGTGATGGAAGGGAAGCTGCCAAATCATCGCGCCGATGCGGAGGACGCTGGTCTCCCGCGCTACGGCGGTGAGGTACACGCTGGGCGAACTGATGAGTTCCCGGTTCTGGTGCTCAATCACAAAGTAGGAATGGTATCCAAGCTCTTCTACAAGCCTGGCAAGCCGGATATGACGGTCATACACCTCAGAAATCGCCGTCCCGCCGTCCACTTCTGACTCCGGGAATGCGTCCCACAATGCGAATCTCAAATCACCCACGTGTTCCTCCAATGTATCGATGCAAAGGCACCGCTTTCCTAGTCAGAGCGAGTTTAGCTTCGGGTCTATCGGCAGTCAACGGGGCTACAGCGTAGAATGAATGCCAACTCAATGAGAGAGGTACTTATGCCAACGGTCAACGTCAATGGAATACAAACAACCTACGAAGTCCGAGGCTCCGGCCCGCCGCTACTGATGATGGCGCCCGGCGGATTCGACTCCACCATCGAAAAGTGGTCTACGACGGGCCTGTGGAAGGACATGCTGCCGCTGGAGGCGCTGTCCGGGCAGTACACCTGCATCGCTTACGACAGACGCGAGTCCGGCAACTCCGGTGGCAGGGTGGAGCGCGTCACTTGGGGTTCCTATGCAGACCAGGCAAAAGGGCTGCTGGACGCGCTGGATATTCCACGGGCGTTCATCCTTGGCGCCTGCATGGGCGTTTCCGTGGCGCTGGCTACCGCCGTGGCGTACCCGGACTCAGTGGCGGCGCTTGTGCTGCGGTTCCCGGTAGGCGGTGCACGATGGCACCTGGACAACATCGCCGGATTTGACGCCCATAGCACGCAGGTACGGACGAACGGGTTGCAGGCCACCGTGGAGCTTGCCCGGGAGAAGCCAAACTTCATGCTGTCCAAAGAGTCGGGGCCGTGGGCGTCAGTCATCGCCAATTACGCGAATTTCGCCAAGTCGTATGCGACACAGGACATCGACCGCTACCTGGCGTTGGTGGGCACCATGGGCCGAACGCTTTTCGACCGCGACAGCGTGCCCGGTGTGGAGACCGAGGAGTTGTTGGCAATGAAAACACCATCGCTCGTCATCCCCGGCTGGGATGAGTACCACACGCAGTCGGCAGCGCGATTCGTGCAGGAGTGCCTGCCCAACGTGGAGTACTGGGACGCCACGGTAGAGCAGCAGACGGCATCGGCATCGCTGGAACGCATTCTTGAATTCCTGAACCTGCAGAGCATTTAGGTACTCTAACCACTCGATTGGCTTGACAGGCACTCAGTGCGCTGGGATAGTCGCTCAAACGCATCGCCACGGGACACAAGCATCAAGGGGGGAAGAAGATGGTCAGAGAAGCAGCCAAGCTCACGGATTTCCTGGGGTCAACGTACAACTACGTTCACTGGGTCATGGACGGCGCCACGCAGCCGTACTTCCGGAACGAGATTGTGAGGGCTGGCCAACCGGCTCCTGACTTCACGCTGGAAGACATCAACGGCAATACGGTCAAGCTGGCAGACTTCCGCGGACTGCCGCTGATGATAGAGTTCGGTAGCATTACCTGACCACCCTGCGTAGCGGAGTTGCCGCTAATGGAGGACCTGGTCAAAAAGTATGAAGGCAAGGCGAACTTCCTGTTCATCTACGTACGGGAAGCCCACCCGGGAGAGCTTATCCCGGAGCATGAGACTTACGAGCAGAAGGTTGCTCAGGCGAAGATGCTGGCCGATCGTGGCAATACACGTCAGATCGTTGTGGACGATGTAAACGGAGAGATCCACCGACAGTACGGCGGACTGCCGAACATGTCATGGGTCCTCGACCACACAGGGCGTGTGGCATACAAGGCGTCATGGACGGATTCAGTGGATATCGACGCAGCCCTTGAAGAGGCGGTCACGTTGCGCGAAAAGAAGGCTAAAGGCGAAATGGCCAATGAGTTCTATCGTGAGACGGTAGGCATACGACTCACACGGCCAGAAGGCCCGGGGCTTCTCGGCGGCGAGCGCGCTTTCGAGGACAGCAGGCTTGTAGCCGAACGGAGGGCAAAGGTTACAGCAAGCTAAGTTCAGTAACACAGACTCATTGAAGAGGGGCACCGGTTGGTGCCCCTCTTCTTTTGCTATGCAGGATCACTGCTGGGTTCAATCGCCCGATCTCCGTGGCACAACTTATATGCCCATGGCAGGTAGTCGCGCAGTATCGGGAGCACCCGGGGATACATCCAGAAGACGAACAACAGTTGCGGGAACGCAATGAGGTAACTGGCGCCGATATCAGCAGGCCAGTGGGTGAGGCTCATGAGTCGAGCAGGGCCCATGAGGATGATGAAGGCCCAAATACCCCACTGCACAGCCCTCCGCTGCCAGGACGTGGTCATATGTCGCCCGGCCAGGAATGCAAGCGCACCGAAGACCAGAATGACGAACATGACGTGGCCGCTGGGGTAGCCGCCCACACCCCCCGCAGTTATCCATTCCAACGATGCTGTAGGTCGAGGCCGTGCTGCAAGATCGATGAGGCTGATCGGTGCTGTCAGCAGCCCTGCACCGAAAACGGTTGCGCCGGCATACCGACCCCAGGCCCACCACGCCACAAGGACCGTACCGATCCACAGGGCCGGGGCTGTCCTGCCAGTGACCAACACGTCCCAGACTTCAGCGATGTCACCCAGGCCGTAACCATCATGTTCGCTGAGCCACCGGGTGAGGGGCACCTCGCCAGCCAAGAGCTGCGAGTCTCGCACGATGGCCGTCAAAACCGCTGCGCCAACGAGCATTACTGCGATGGAAAGTCCCCACCGTTGCTCCAATATCCATGTTGTTGGTCTCAAACCCAATGTGTCCCTCTGGCGTTGTTGTTCAATGCCCCCTGTAGGATAGCAAGGATAACAGTCTTTCGCCTATAGTTCTCACCCTGTATCCTATGTCCAATCAGGCCATATCTATGTATACGTGCAAGGGGGAGAAATGTCGCTTTCAGGAAAAGTCGCAATCGTCACAGGAGCAAGCAGGGGAATCGGTCGCGCCCTTGCCAAGGGTCTCTCGCAGGAGGGGGCAACGGTGGTCGTTGTAGCCAGACCCTCGACGGATGGCTCAACATCGACATCAAGCGCTCTGGACGAGACCGTCAAAGAGATACAGGATGCCGGAGGAACCGTACACGGCTATCGATGCAACCTCACCAAGGAAGATCAGATACGTGAACTCGTGGAGCGCATCAATGCTGAGGTGGGGCAAGTGGACATCCTGGTCAACAATGCCGCCATTGCAGGGGCCGGCTCCATACCGGACTTTGACGTTGAATCTTGGGACGCCATGATGGCCTCCAACGTGCGTGCGCCATTCCTGCTTAGTCAGCTTATCCTGCCCGGGATGATGGAGAGAAAGCAGGGCTCTATCGTGAACATTACCTCGCGAGTGTCTGAACGAGAGATTCCAAGGGTCTTTGCATATTCAACATCGAAAGCCGCGCTCAACCGGCTTACATTGAATACTGCGGCGTTTGCGAAAGAATCGAACGTGGCAGTGAACGCGCTATGCCCCGGTCGCATCAAGTCAGACGGCGACCGCAAACTCAACCCTGCAGCAGCTATAGCATCGGACGTGGATCAGGAACCGACTGAAGCGGTAGTTCCCCCCGTAATCTGGCTTGCAGTGCAGGACGCGTCGTTCACAGGGCAAGTCGTTTACCGGGAAGAGTTCGGCAAGTCCTGGGGAGTGTAAGACTCAAGCGTATCGTTTTCAGCTAAAAGCAAAGCCCGCGCCTCCAAGTTGGAAGCGCGGGCTTCATTTATGCTCTTTTGGGCTTGAAACCGCTAGAGATACTCGGACAGGATCTTGTTGGTCTCAGCACCGGGCGTTCTCTGAGCCAGGATCTTGAGGTACCCGTGCTTCTCCTTGGCAACAGCGATGTCCTTGGCCACTACGCGGTACTGCTCCTTGAACACTCCTCGGCCATTGAACGGGCAGACCATTAAGCAGATCTTGCAGCCCCATAGGTGCTGGAAGAGCGGTCGGCATGCGTTGGTGTCCACATAGAACCGTTCCACACCCTTGATGACCTTCTTTTCAGGAGAGATCGCGTCTGCGGGGCAAAACCGTGTGCAAACGGTGCAACGCGTACACATATCATCGATACCGTAGTCCTGGGGGCCGTCGACCACCAGCGGCATGTCCGTGGACACAAGGCCCAGGCGGATAGAGGAACCCAGCTTGGGGCTGATGAGGGAGCCATGTTTGCCAAGCTCTCCCAGTCCTGCCAGATAGGCAAAGGGGACGTGGGCGTACTCACCCTGGTTGGGATGGCCTGTGGCTTGATAGCCGAACCCGCCGATGTATCGGGCGAGTTGGACGCTCACATCAAGCATCTTGAAGTAGACGCGGTGTACTTCCGTCTGGGAAGCCTGACCGATGTCCGCCATAGAGTCATATTTCATGTTCATTGCAAAAGCGATGACCCGGGTGTGTGGAAGTGGGTCGCGGTCTGTGAACGTGAAGTCCTCGTTCATATCAGCAATGCCGACGTCATCCGCACCAAGAGACTTGGCGTACTCTTTGATGTGCTCCGTCATTGCAGCCCAGTCAGTAACCTCAGATTTATTGGGGTTCACATCCGCTGTGCGCTGAGGAAACAGGACTTCTCGCTGTAGCCAACCATACTTGTTTGCATCGGGGGGGAACTGTGCACGGAAGGCCAATGACTCTTCCTGCGGCCCCATAGACCCATCTTGTAGATAACGCGTAGGCCTCTCTGCCTTTGAGATATCAATCGTTTTTCCCACGAATTTCCCTCCAAACCGGCCACCCGGTTCCTTTAACTAGTAGCTGATAGTAGCAGGACACACACAAAGGCTCAATACAGCCCAGCTAGGCTGATGTATTCCAATCCGTTATGCCTCTCTATACAAACAGGAATCCCGATCCCTGAATGGAGCCGGGATTCCTGTGTTCAAACCAGGTTATCGAGCCTAGGCGATCGGTTGCGCCCTGCCCAACTCCGCCTGCTTCTCAAGGAGCTTGAAGAAGTCTCCCTGCGTGTCCACCACGTCAATGGCGCGTACAGCAAAAACCTCAGGATGCGAGGGCGCGTAAGGCTCAATGCCCTCCTGCAACTCTCGTGCCATACGAAGCAGGATGCGGCGACCAGAGATGATGGCGGTATCGCTGGTGCCTAGGTGCTCCTTGGTGCGATCACCGATTGCTCCCATGGTGTCCGTCATTGCCATGTCCTGCTCGCGGCCGCTGGCGATGCCGGTGTAGTTGACCGTGCGCTGCATATCCCTATCGATAAGGAAGTCGTTGTGCAGCTGACGCTCCGGCTGCCAGGTATCGACGACAGAGCCGTCTTCAAACTTGTACTTCACTCGAAGCAGATTCTCCGGGCTGATGTTGGCCATGGCACGCTGCTCATCTGTAAAGGCGTCACCGGTGCTGACGGAGTACTGGAACACGGAGATGTGCTCATCGTCCATGGGCACCCAGCAACGGCCACCCTCTCGGTCGCCAGGGTTGGGGATGAGGCTGTAGAAGGGCAGGATGAACTGGGTCACCCGCCAGTAGTACTCGCCATCGCCCACGTCCCGTCGAGAGCCGTAAACGAAGCCGTAGTCAGTCTCCCTCACCGTGAGTTGGGGCGCGCCGTCCATATTGTTCATTGGCTGCCCGTTCTTCATCCGCCGTGGGAGGTTCTGCCGAGGCGCCTTGCTCAGGTCAAACCAACGGTGGTTGAAGGACACGTGGGACGTATCAATCTCACCCTCTGTGGACTGCATGTAGTTGGACTCCTGGATCCACCGTCGCACGTTGCGATGGCTGGCAGGAGCAGTGGCCCACTCCAGCTGCGGTAGTTCAGGCATCAACTCGATGGGCCCCATGTAGATCCAGATGCAGTCGCCGTAATCGCGTGCCGGGTAAGAGGTGATTTTCACTTTGTCTTTGAAGTTGCTCTCTGCGGGCTCAGACGGCATGTCTACACAATCGCCGTTGATGTCGAATTTCCAACCATGGTAGACGCAGCGCAAGCCACATTCCTCGTTACGACCGAAGAACAAGCTGGCTCGGCGATGGGGGCAGTTGTTGTCGACGACGCCGACGTTGCCATCGGTGTCGCGGAAAGCCACCATTTGCTCACTGAGGACTTTGATGCGAACGGGGTCGCAATCAGGTGTTGGCAGCTCCTCGCTCAAAAGCACCGGCTGCCAGAATCGACGAAAGAGGTCTCCCATTGGAGTACCCGGGCCTGTCCGGGTCAAAAGGACATTATCTTCAGCGGTGAGCATGAATTCCCTCCCCTATATTTAGCTTGGACTAATTGCAGAAAGTATACACCCGTTCACAAACCCATGCTGTACCGGGAGTTTACGCCGTAGTGAGGCTGCGGAGCCACTCAAAGACGGCCCACGTGGCTTCCAGGTCTTCCCGGTTGTACTTCACAATCTGATCCATAACCTCTTTGCGCAGCGCTGCATCCTCAGACTCCACGGCAAGGGCATAGTTCACGATGGCCCAGTTGCCGCCGAACTCGTCCATGGTGCGCTTGTAGCCGGCCCGCAGCTCCACAAGCTTCAGCGTGTACGAGGGGTCAGGCAGTGCGAAGGAACGCTGGGTCATGGGCAGCAAATCAACAAGGCTCTCGCGTATGCGCAGCGCGATACCCTGCTTATCGCCGTACCGATCGAGGTACTGGTTGATCTTGGTCTTCTCATAACTGCCCCAGTGGAGGATGGGCAGGTCACCGTGGGTGGCGAACACCGCCTGACAGTTGTCCAGGAAATCGAACCACCCTTCACGGTCGCCACCTTCATAGAACCCGGCCAACGCCGGGGTGAATGCGCCACCGTTCTCCCCGTATAGCTGGGTGCCCCACAGGTATGCCTGTTCATCGTCGTCCAGGTACGCCGGCATCCCTTCAATGTCGAACACGATGTAGTTCGGCGATTCCGGGAACTCCGGCGCGGCAAGATGCTGCACCTCACCGGTAATCCGGGCTTTGGCGTGAGCCAGGACGCTGTCAGCCAGCTTGTTACCCACCTTCTGCATCCGCTGACCCCACTGACGCTGGGCAACCGCGAGTGTTGGGGCATCAAACCGTTCTAGCAACTGGGTCACGCTAAGGACATTCTCGTCGCGCAAGAACCGGGCCAACCCCTGGTCGACGCCCGGGAGGATGGCCACGTCCTGCTCTTTGGTCGCCCTGTCCCAGCACCGCTTTTTGTATCCGCAGTCGCTGCACTTGCTCCAACCCACGGGCTCGTAAGGCTCCTCGGGCAGCGCGCCAAGTTGAAGCACCTCGGACAGGGCGTTCATTGCCCCTGCGCCGTCGTCATCGGCCAACTCCGCAACTGAGCCGTCCCCAAGCAGGAGCTGCAACGCAGCCACAGGGACGCCGAAGGTCTGACGGAACAACCAACCATAGAGGCTGAGCTGCCGCACAATCTCCGGGTGCTTGTTGCCCTCCAGGTTCCGGGCAAGCTTCACATCGCGGATGACGTACAGGCCGTCCTGCAAAAGCAGCAAGTCGGGTATGCCAACGATCCTATGACTACCAAGCTCAGATGGCGCATCTGCGATGAGGACAGGCTGGTAGATGATGGGCGTGAGGGCGTTCACCAGACGCTGGGTATCCAGCCATCGCTCTTCCTGAGTTCTGCCATCCGGCTTTACATGAACACCCAGGGTCTCCAGGTATTGCGTCTCATGCTTGTTCCCAAGAGCCATGAGCATGGCTGAGAAGTCACCCTGTGGAGCTTGTGGTTCACCATTTGCCAGCAGGTAGACGCGCAGGTTGCACTTGCTGGGTTGGTAGAGGTTGTGGATATCTGAAGCTGACAGGTTCAACATCACATCTCCTGGATGGGATTGGAGTCACTCTTGCGGTCATTATAGCCCCGCTCCGTGGCAAGGCTGCAGCGTTTCCGTTATGCTGGTGCCATCGCATCACCAGGGGAGAACGCATGAACTGGTCATGGAACGATACCGACCCCATTGAGCCCATTGAAGACCTGGCAGCTGACACGCTGCTGAACTTCATTGCTCGCCTCGCAGATACGGGCGACGAAGAGGGCTATTTCAGTCGCGAGATTGAGATGAACCTGGTGTGGCGAGAAGCGGACGCACAGGTGGCATTTGCGAAGAGAGGCCGAGAGACCGAGGAGATCAGCAAGCGACTCTACGCTGCTCGCGCCCACGTTTACGACGCCCACTACCTGGTAGGGGCTCGCAAGGGCGTTGAGGCCGCCAGGAAGATCCAGGATGTCCTCAAGACCCTCTATGGCATAGAGGCCGAAAAGAAGTGACACTAGCGTCTTTTGTGCCACCATCACACTTTCCCCAATGCGAACCCACTCTCTGCTGCAAGGCGGAACACCTTGGAACTTGAACCTGGCATCCACCAGCTAGCTCACGGACGTAAGCCCTTTGGCATCCCTGCACCCAACGTGTACCTGATCCAGGGCACGGACGCATCCATGTTCATCGACTCCGGCTGGGACAACGAGGACGACCACGCAGCGAGGATGGCTTACCTCAAAGAGGTCGGTGGGCCACCACTAACAGGGTTGCTCATCACCCACAGGCATGCCGACCACGGTGGCGGCGCGCTCCGCATCCACCAGAACACGGGCGTTCCAACATCGGCGCACAGGCTTGACCAGGCGGCGATAGAGGCCGAGCGGTTCGGCGGCGCAGCAACGCTAGACAGCGTGTTGGACGGAGGTGAATCGTACGACCTGGGTGGGCTGACCCTTCAAGTAGTTCACGCGCCCGGGCACACGGTGGGAAGCCTGGCAATCACCATTCCGGAGCGCAACGTGATGTTATCAGCCGACACGGTGTTGGGTGTGACGACCACGGTGGTGCGCCCCAGCGAAGGCGATCTTGGCAAGTACGTTGAAACCCTGAAGATGCTATGTGACCTGAAACCCGGGTTGATATACCCGGGACATGGAGGGCCGCTGACGGACCCGGACGACCGAATCAGGCAGCTCATTGAACACCGGATACATAGGGAAGAGCAGATTGTCGCCGAGCTTAAAACGGCCCCACAAACCATTGATCATCTATTCGATACTATCTACCCGAACCTGCCTGAAGAGCGACAGCGCATCGGCAAGGAGCAGGTTGAAAGCAACCTCATCAAGCTGACTAACGAAGGTCGTGTCGCCGTTGATGGCGAGGTTTACACCCTCACGTAGGCAGGGCCAGTCCTGCACCCACATTCCCACGGTTACCTCAGCGTAAGGTGAAACCCTGGCAGGACATAGGCTTGCGTGTCTGGACGAATTTAGGCTGACTAATCCGGAAACAAAAGAAACAGCCCCCTCCCGTTAGTGGGAGGAGGCTGTTTTTACGTGACAGTATTTTATACAGGACTAGTGGACGGCAACGCCTATATCGCCATGCTTCTCCAGCACGCCCGTGATATCCGACTCGCTAGACACCACGTCGATAGCACGGATGTGATACAAATCGCCCTGCTGCGCCGCCACAGGCTCAATACCCTCCTGCAGTTCCCTGGCCAGACGTATCAGCTTCCGTCGCGCGGCGATGATGGCCATATCGGTAGTGCCCAGGTGCTCCTTGGTACGGTCTGAGACGCCACCCTGAGTCTCATTGACCATGACGTCCTGGGTTCGTTGCGGCCCGATACCAGTGTAGTTCCCAGTGCGCTGAAGCTCTCTATCAATCCCGTAATCGTTCGTGATCTGACGCTTATCCCGCCAGGTATCGATGGTGAAGCCGTCCGCAAACCGCATTTGGCATCGCTCTATGGCGATGTTGCCGGATGCACTGCCTGTCGGTATGTCCAGCGGCTTGTTGGGGTCCCAGCTAAAGGAGAGGCATGACATGTGCTCATCGTCCACCGGCACCCAAACGTGGCCGAACCACGTCGTAGGCTGGGGCGGCATGGTGTAGAAAGGCAGCAACCAGTTGGTGAGGCGCCAGTAGTACTGGTCATCACCGGCAGGCCTGCGTGCACCGTAGACCATGCCAAAGTCCGTTTCCTTGACCGAAAACCTGGGCGCTCCCTCTCGGTACACCAACGCCTGACCGCTGGCAGCCTTGCGTCGACGTTCCTTTTGCTGCGGGTCCCAGGGCATTGCCTGCTCAGGGTCCATCCACTTGTGCAGGAACGAGACGTGGGTGGAATCAAGGTCGCCCTCCAATGCCTGCATATAGTTGCAATCCTGGATCCAACGAGAAACGCGACGTTGCTCGGCAGGCACCCGTGCCCACTCGAACTGCGGTAGTTCCTGCTTCAACTCCGGCGGCCCCATATAGACCCAGATGCAATCGCCAAAGTCCTCTGCCGGATATGCCGTGATTTTGACCTTGTCTTTGAAGTTACTCTCGGCTGGCTCGGAGGGCATGTCCACGCAGTCACCATTCACATCGAACTTCCAGCCATGGTAGACGCAGCGAAGCCCGCACTCCTCGTTCCGACCGAAGAACAGGCTCGCTCGACGGTGGGGGCAGAAGTTATCGACGACGCCGACCTTGCCGTCGGTGTCGCGGAAGGCTACCAGGTTCTCGCCAAGCAACCGAAGGCGCACTGGTGCGCAGTCGGGCTCAGGCAGCTCAGAGGACAACAACGCAGGAAGCCAGAACCGGCGGAACAGATCTCCCATGGGAGTGCCCGGACCAACCTGGCAGAGAAGTTCGTTCTCTCGTTCAGAAAGCATGGATACCCTCCCCCAAATCTCTCTACAGACTCTGTCTAGCAGAGTCACCATTCAGAATCTACCGCCGTTATCGCACCGTCAAGGGGTAAATGCTACTTCAGGCCGACGACCTCAGCCACAGCCTCCACATGCTCCACAAACCGACCTACCGGGTGCAGCAACAGGTGGTTAGGGCCGGTGGCGGACACCAGGGACTCCAACTGCTCTCGCACCTCTTCCGGCGTCCCGCTGATACCTTGTTCGGCTGCGCTATCGCCGGTGCCGTAGACGGCCTGGCAGAAGTTCGTCATCTCCGCAAGCCCTTCACCGGGCTTCTCACTTACGGACACGTAGATACGTTTGGACGTAGGGAACGTGGCCGGATCCCTGCCAATCGCCTCAAGCTCTTGGCGGAGGGTAGCGACCTCGCCTGGGTAGTTCGATAGCGGGCTTCCCCCCGCACCCATCCAACCATCGGCAATGGCCGCTGTTCGCTTGAGCACCGCAGGGGCTCCACCACCCATCCAGATGGGGATGTGTGGTTTTTGCAATGATTTCGGATCCATAGTCGCACCTTCAATCTGGTAAATCTCGCCCTTGAAGTCGACCACGGGCTTCGTCCACAACTCCTTCATCAACTCCACACCCTCAGTGAAGCGAGTGACCCGTCGCTCCATCGGAAGGCCGAAGACGGCGTACTGTTTTGGGTCAGCCCTGCCGATGCCCAGCCCCACGGTGAGCCGCCCGTTACTCACCTGATCGAGGCTGCCGTAACGACGCGCCAGGTGCACCGGATGTTGGAGGGGGAATACAATCACTGACACGCCGAGCCTGATGGTGGTGGTCACAGCGGCGACGTAGCTCAGAAGCACGGATGGCTCCAAGGTGTTGTTCTTCCCTAAGGTGCTCTCCGTGGTCCACAAATCACGGAACCCGAGTTCCTCTGAACGTTGCGCCACGGTACGGACCTGTTCCATGTCTATGGGGTTGCTCAAAAATGCCTGGGGCGTAGCCATACCAAAGGAAACCGTGTCTTTCAGGGCCATTGTTTGATTGCTCCTTGTTATTACGCGACTACCGTGGCGCTCTCAGTCTCCAGGTCATAGCTATGTCGGACTACTCCGGTCAGCTTCTGCCCTTCCAGTCGAATGACCACGGAAGGACCATCGTTCACGTTCTTCTGTGCGTGGATGGCACCGGGCATGAAGAAGGCTACCTCGCCGGGCTTCTGAATCCACTGGCCAGCTTCGTCAAGGTGGGGCACCGTGCGGTCTGGCTCGTGGAACTGCCATCGCCACGTGGTCTGTTGGATCGCGCCGGAGTAGACGCCGTACACCACCCATGCAGCGCCATGGTCGTGGGGATGGACTCCCACTGTGGCACCCGTCTGCGTTTGGGCATTACACATCAGCCAGAACCCTGGTGCCGGGTGGCCATAGTCATCGTCATGGTGAAGGCTGGCAACGGCTGTACCCGACTCCGGTATCTCGAGAATTCCGTCCAGGAGGTTCAGGACCTGTAAAAGTTTTTCCATATGTCCTGCGATGGCCTGAGCCTGTACCTTGGCATCGTCTGAGTCAGCGAATACCTTTCGAGCGTCCTCAATGAATGCTTCTAACGTGTAGCTGGTTGTCTGTGTCATTTCCGTCCTCCACCCTGTTTGAATCCCTCTTCACGACAAGGAAAGTTCACTATATGCTGGGCCAATAACGCAGTCAAATCCCCTTGCCAGAGGGATTTCCCCTCTGGCAAGGGGATTTGGGGGATGTGCCCCCCAATAAAGAACGGAGACGCAGCATGGCATCAGCGCTGACCGCATGGCTTGAACAGATAAACGCCCACGAACATGAGAGTGCTGCGCTGCGTGGTGGCGAGGGTGGGCACGGACACGAGCATGGGCATGGCCACGGGCATGGGGGAGGAAGCCGGGCTCTGGTACGCCAGGACAATCCTGATAGGACAGACGACCCCGTTCTGAACGCGCTGTTCAAGGTTGTAGATGCATTCACAACGGTGCTTGACGTGGGCGGCGGCACCGGGCGCTACGCCATTCCCCTGGCTTCACGCGCCAAACACGTCACGGTGGTTGAGCCGTCAGGCGGCTCTGTGGAGGTACTGGAAAGCATTGCTGCGGAGCGAGGCATCGCAAACATCACGACCATCCAATCCGACTGGGACACGGCAGAGGTTGAACATGCGGACATCGTCCTCTGCTCGGTTGTGCTGCATCACGTGCCGGATGCAGAGCCGTTCATCTTGAAGCTGGCGCAGAAGGCCACAGGCCAAGTCATGATTGCCGAGATGGTGGAGTTTCCAGGCATCATAGAGGTGCCGTTCTGGGAGCGGGTATACGGCTCCGCTCCCACGCCACTCCCGGGACTGCCCGAGTTGTTGAACGTGCTCTGGGAGATGGACATCTACCCTGACGTGACCATGTTTCCGCCAAAGCCCGTGCTGCTTGACGATGACAAGGCCGCGGCCGCTGACCAGCTACGCCGAAGGCTCAGCGTAAAAGCAGGGAGCACCGAAGCCTATCGACTCGAATCCGCGATGACCGAGCTGCTTCAAGAAACGCCGGATGGCCTCACCATCAAGGGCGTGAACCCTCGACGACAGGGCATTGTCTCATGGCGACCGTAGCCTCTGGGCGGTCGCGACCAGGCAAAATAAACAGCCGAACCCGTAGGCCCGGCTGTATATCTATATTTTTTTGTGCTGGTAACAGAACCTTAGTTCATTGGAAGCAGGCCGACCTCTAGCGAGATGCGCGCTCCACGCTGTCGCCCGGCCTGATAGAGCTGACCAACGATGTGGGCAGCGTTCTCAGGGTCCATGCAAATAGATTTGCCTGTGGCTCCCTTGTTTGTCTCATCAATAATGCTAACCCTGACCTGGTCGTTCAGGCCCTCGAGTCGCTGTACCTTAATCTGGATGTGCTCTTCTGTCATCTGCATCATTTCAAATTACCTCCGTTGTAAGAGACGCTCCCCCCATGGAATGCGTTCCCGTTGTTCTAGTGCAAAGACAATAGTAGAACATGCGTTTGTTATTTGTCAACTCATTTGTTCTAATTAATATCTAAAGAGAACCCCGCCCCGATGAATCGGGACGGGGCTCTGGCCGGGCTAACCCGAGCCGGGAAGGCAGATTCGTTACTCAAGCACCGGGAACCGCTTCACCAGTCTCCGCTGCTTCCACCAGCCTCCGAGTCCGAGGTACTGACCACCACCCACCACCATGAGACCGAGGAAGATAATCCCGTACATCATGTGCTCTTCCACTACGGGGTTGTGCTCCGAGAGAATGAACCCTGCCGTGTACATCATGATCTCCATTGCTACGCCACCGGCCGCTGCCAGTCTCACTCCCATCCCCAACATCAGGGGGAGACCGATGAACAGGAGCCCTAGCATGAACATCCACTCAACCGTTTCGCTTGTGGCCATGCTCTGGTAGAACCCGGCGAATGGACCTGTGGTGCCGAAGTTCAGGAACCCGAATGTGGGGCTGCCGCCGTTGATCCAGGCGCTCTCTCTAGCTGTTGCGAACCCGAATCCGAAGAGCTTGTCCAGGAAACCCCAGAGGAAAATCCACCCGATACCTATACGCAGCATTCCCCAGACGTACCTGTCGAGATGGCGGGGCTTCCGTGCGAACTTTTCCTTGAGCACTACCAAACCCTTAAGCTCGTCGCCATCCAGTGGTCTTACCTGCTCCATCTCTCTCATCGTGGTCATTTTAGGTCTCCTTCCCGGCCTCTCGACCGTCCCTGATGTTTTGGTTCCCCCGGATCGTCCCTTCCTCATCTGCTTCATCTATAGAGTACAAATGTGATGTAATTCACATAAGATACAGAGGGGTAGTTGAGGGGTAGTGATGAAATACACAAATTAGCAGCGAGGCTACTCAGAGGGGTAGGGCAGTGAGAATCATCGCTTTGAAAGTAGCTTGGTCGGCAACAAGCAGTCCTTCGACAAGCTCAGGACGAACCGTATACCTGGTCGACTGAAATTACACTTTAGGCGGCTCTTCGCGCCCTAGCTCTTGCCCTTTGAACCGTTCAGCGAGGGCACCAACGACTTAAAGTACTCGTACGCGTGGGAGGCGCGGCGCGACCAGTCCGGCAGCCATTCTTCCGCGTAACCGTCAGGCAACGGGTAGGGCGTGCCCACGATAGAGGCGACCACCTGCATGATTGCAGCTCGCTCCAGGTAGATGGTGTTGGTCACCGCGTGATCGATGGACTCACCCACAACCACCACACCATGCCCTCGCAGCAGGACGCCAGTACGGTCGCCAAGGCAATCGGCCACAGCATCGCCGTCCTCACGCGTGGTGATGAGTCGAGGGTGCGGGAAGATGGGCGTCTCCGGGGCGAAGGGGATCGACTGGTTGTAGAGGGGAATGATGGGGGTGTTGGCGGCTCCTATGGATGTGGCGATCAGTTGGTGGGTGTGGACAACGGAGTTGACGTCTGGGCGGGCAAGCATGATAGATACATGGATCATCGCCTCGCGCGGGGGTAGGGGCGCGTCAATGGTTCTGCCCTTTTGCAGACTTGGGTTCCACTGGCTGCCGGTACCCGCTGCGTAGGCCTCCATATCCACGATGACGATGTCCTTGGCAGTGACCTGATTATGGGCCTTCAACACAGGCTTTATGAGCATGGAGTTGGTGCCGGGAATGCGGGCGCTGACGTGACCGTGGAAGTCCACCAGACCCTCGTGGTCGAGTATCTGTGAACTCTCTGCAACCTGCCGTTTGAGCCTGTTTATCTCCGCCTGCGATGCCATGTTCTGCCCCTCTCCCTATCTAATATCGCGGCAAGGCTACCACACTCTCCGGTAGGAATGATGGCTAATGAATCGCGATTTGCCGAGGGTTGTCCAAGCTGCTCGTAGAAATATAAACGGCAAAACAAAAGGGTGGCCTCGGTGAGGCCACCCTTCCTATTCTCTTGTTTTGGTCTACATATCCCTGGGAAGGTCTTCTCCGGTCAGGGTGAAGGTTGAGCCCAACCCATGCTCCTTCGCCCACTCGTAAGCCCAGGACGCCAAGAACAGGTCGTGGACATTGCCGCCCGTGAGGTCATAGACCACCGTATCATCGGGCTTGCGACGTGGATCAGCCTTGCCGTCCATGATGGGGCCAAGCTCTGTGACATCGTCTTTGGAGAAGAGGCCCTTCTCAATAAGCTCCTTGTACGGAGACCGTGGGGCGGGTTCTGCTGCCAGGCTGTTCCAGTTGACCGTGGCAACCCGGGCCTGCTGTATGAACTCCTCTGTGAGCTGGCTGGCCGCCATAGAGATGACCAGCGCTCCGGGCTTCACCCAGGGTATCTCCAGGAGCGGTTCCTTCAAATCAAAGTGGCCGGGGGCGCAAAGATCAACAATATCGGCTCCGCGCACTGCCTCTTCAATGGAATCCACTGCCTGAACGCTGATTCCATGTATCTCTGACATTCTTGCCGCAAAGGCCTCCCTATTGGCCTTGGTGGGGCTGAACACCTTGATCAGCTCTATCCTCGGCACACCGTTGAGCATCGATTGCACCTGGGGTGGCGCCTGCCATCCAGAGCCCAGCAGCCCCAGGACCTTGGCTCCTTTAGGGGCCAGGTATTTGGCGGCGACACCGGCGATAGCCCCCACTCGAAGGGAGTTCAGGACGCCGTAGTCCATCAACGCCAACATGGATCTGGTCTTGCCATCAAAGAGCATGAACGCCCGGGTGTGCGGCGGGTTACCGAAGAGTCGAAGGCCCGTATACGTCTCCGTGCCTGCCGCCAACGCAACGCGCAGCCCCTCGAACTCGCCAGGGTTGCGGTCGACCATTCCCTGGAAGCGGGTCATTCCCTGGTCATGGGCCCGGATCGCACGTTCCACACAGTCTATTGGGCCACCGGCATAGGCCGGATCCTCTCGCAGGGGTTTGAAGTCATCATCTTTGAGTAGTAATACATCTGGCATAGTGGGGGGAGTATACCACCCACTGAAGAAACCACAAACACCACATTTTCGCCTCACTAAGATTTTGTTTATGTGATTTCCTCGTTTGTTTATGCCCTGTTGATATCTCCCTTGTAGTTTGGATACATGGCACCAGAAATCCCTGGACATTGGTCTCTTGAGCTGTATGACAGGGCTTTCATAAAGCGCCGCTTAAGAACGGAATCAAAAGAGGGGGAGGAGTAATTCAGTGAGGTACAGGACACATCCAACGGCGCCACGGTAGCCAACAGTCCCAAGGAGTAGAACACCGGGTTCTCATACAACACTAGCGAGAGGAATCATTGATGCAAACACAGTTCCGAATTCTGACAAGTCTCCGACCATTTGCAGTAGCAGTCATGCTATTTGCTTTGTTGTTTGGCAACTTTCAAGCGGGCATCATCCTAGCTCAAGGTGAGCCGCCGCCCCACGATGGTGGTCAGCAAGGCCAACCCTGTCAGAGAACCATGACTCCGCTCAGAGCGATGGGTTTGGTGACCACAACCCGGATCAGTCAGCCGACGAGTTCGGTAACCATGACGCGGCCCTCTCCGAGGAGTGCGCGAAGCCAGAGACCCTACCGATTCTGAATAACGAGGAGGAAGCATCTGACGCTGAGTTAGCCTTCTTGGAACTCTAGTCAGTATCGCGTAAAGGTTAGACGTTAAGGAGGGGTTATCAGAGTTTCTCCACCCTCGCTGTCACTACTAGACTGGTGGTAGACGGTAATTCTGTGCAACTGACCTGTACAACTGGAGGGTTAGTAGTAATTCATCAAATCAAGCTGACTATCTACCTCTTTGCTGCGGTGTTTTGGCTTGCTGTTCTCGCGGCGTGCGCCGGCTCTGACGACAACGCTGACGACCCGTACCGCTTCATCTCTCGACGTGGAGCGCCGTAGGCCACAGCCACGTCCACCAATACAAGTCAGGAAGATTGAAGCCTGTCCGTAATTCATGGACAGGCTTCGTTTGTCCCCCTACACTGCTGAACAGTCTTCAATGTGACCCAAGGGGAGTAGTGTGCTCGGCGGACAACGTCCTTCCATCAACAACATCTTCAGTGGCGGTCTGTTCTACGGCTGGCGCATCGTGTTGCTGTTATCGCTCACGCGGTTTGTGGCGTCCGGCGTCGGCATCAACGCTCGCAGCCTCCTGGTGCTTCCTCTCGAAAAGGACCTGGGGGTAACCAGGGCCGAGATTTCCCTCATGTTCACGGTAGAGGCACTGGTCATAGCCGCAACGGCGCCCCTGGGCGGTTGGCTGATGGACCGCTACGGCGCTCGACGGATCATGGTAGTAGGGCTTCTCATCTCCACTGGCGGCTTTTTCCTTCTTTCCATCGCACAGTCGCTCTGGCAGGTCATCGTCATCATTGCATTGCCCCTGGGCCTGGCCTACAACTGGTCCATCCTGAACGCAGGCGCGCCCATCCTCAACAACTGGTTCAACCTGAAGAAGGCTAAGGCACTTGCCCTGCTCAGCGTGTTCCACGGCGCCGGGGCCGCGCTGCTGCCGATTATGGCGCTGGGTATCTCCTCTTTCGGTTGGCGCTGGGCCACGGCCATTGGCGGGGTCGTCTTCATCACGGCCGCTCTACCGTCCATGATCTTCACTCGAAGCACGCCTGAAGAGATGGGCCTGACACCTGATGGGATAGAGCAAGCCACTCCGCAATCCCCCGGTCAGCCTGGGTCAGGCCCAGGGGGCATGGAATTGAGAGAGGCCATGGGAACATGGTTCTTCTGGGTTGTTGGCTTAGGCACGGCGTGCATGCTCTTCGCGAATCTGAGCGTCATTGCCCACTTCGTCGCAATACTGGTCTCCAAAGGATCCACGGAATCCACGGGGGCTACACTCTTGAGCGTGCAACTCGTGATGGCCGTCCCGTACGTGATTGTCGGCGGTTGGGCAACGGACCGGTTCGGCGGCGCAAAGGTCCTGGTGGGAGTCATGGTGGGCGTGACTGCCGGTGTAGGCGTCCTGCTATGGGCCACGGACATCTGGTCATACGTCATTGCCACGGTGCTTCTAGCTTCTGGCGGGGCTGTCTGGCCTGTCCTGTGGGCTGGATTGGGCTATGTGTATGGAAGGGCCCACTACAACGTCATTCGACTTTCCATCTACTCCATCCTCATCCTGGGCATGTCCACGGGGCCGTACTTTGCCGGGCTCTCGTTCGACCGTACTGGCGACTACTCGTACTGGCTGACAACGCTGCTCTTCGTCTGCGCCGCTGGGATCGTGACGCTGGCGATTGCTGCGTGGGCTGAGGGGGCTGCAATCAAGAAGCCTCAGCGGGCCTAATCCCTGCTACACTGCCTCGATTGATATGGAAGAACGCACAACACCATCGCCAACAAAAATGTTCCACGGCTGGTGGATCGTAGCCACGTCGTTCGTAGGCGCAGGCGTGGGAATGGGCATCGGCGGTGTAGGCCTTGGCGTGTTCGTTGAGCCGATGACGGAGGACCTGGGCTGGTCCCGAGCGGCGATGGCCGGTGTATTCATCATCAGAGCCATCGTTATGGCGGTATTGGGTCCGATTTTGGGGCCAATCGTCGACAAACGCATGGGTGCGCAGACCCTCTACGTAGCTGGCGGCTTCATAGCCGGCGCAAGCATCATCATGCTCGCACGTGTCGATACCATCTGGCAGTTCTACATACTCTTCGGCGTTGGCTGGAGCGTGGGGCAGCTGGCCTTCGGAGGCAACCTGCTCACGGGGCCTATCGTAGCCAAGTGGTTCGTCCGGAAGCGCGGCAGGGCGATGGGCATGTACACCATGGGCATCCCCGTTGGCTCCATCGTTTTTGTGCCAATCAACATCTTTCTGGTGACTACGTTCGGCTGGGAGACTTCGTGGGTCATCCTGGGCGTGACAACGTGGGTTCTGACCATTCCCCTGGCATTGTTCACCATGCGCCGACAACCGGAGGACATTGGGCTTCATCCCGATGGAGATTCAGACGCGGACTACGAACGCGCCGCATCGCAGACTTCCGGGGCTACTGCTGTGCTCCATCGCATAGATTGGACGCTGTCCCAGGCGTTGCGCACCCCAACCCTCTACGTTCTGCTACTAGCCTTCCTGTTCATGGGAATGGCCATGGGTATCTTCACCATCCATCAAATCCCGGCCATTACCGACAAGGGTTACAGCCTTGGTGTCGCCGGTATGGTGAGTATCACCCTCTCTTCATGCTCACTGATGGTGAAACCCGTAGTCGGCTTTTTATCGGAGAGGATGCCACCAAGGTACCTGGCATCGGTCTGCTTCACCCTTGGAGCCTCCAGCCTCATAGTGCTGGGACTGGCGAACACATTGTACCTGCTCTTCCTTTTCGCAGTGCTCTACGGGTTCGGGGCAGGGGCAGCAGCGGTATTCCAGAACATCATCTGGGCTGACTACTACGGTAGGAGGCATCTGGGGGCGATCCGTGGCATGATTGCGCCCATCACGGCTATGGGTGGCGGTATCAGTCCATTCATCGCTGGTTGGATGTTCGATAGGACAGGAAGTTACGACACCATCCTGTTCACGATGGGCGGAGGCGCGTTCCTCTCAGCAGCGCTCATGCTCCTTGCCAGGCCACCGCGGGCTCGAATAGAAGAGCTACAACCGACCGCCGAGCCGTCAATGAGTGATACTAATCCTTAGAACTTCTTGAACCCGGGCAGCAGAAGGAAACTGGCACAATGAGGTACCGATGACAACGCCATTAGAGACGGCATTCACTATAGATACTTCCAGCATCAAGTATGGAGTTGGAGTCACCAGGGAGGTTGGTTATGAGATCAATCGTCTGGGGGCTAAGCGAGTCATGGTTATCACCGACCCCAAGCTCACCAACAGCGAGCCTGTAGCAACCGTCATGGAATCGCTTCGGGCTGCGGGAATAGACGCTGTGTTGTTCGATCAGGTGAGCGTTGAGCCTACGGACGTCTCCATGAAACAGGCCATTGCCTTCGCTGCTGAGGGTAACTTCGATGGCTACGTAGCCGTTGGCGGCGGCTCAAGCATAGACACGGCGAAGACCGCGAACCTGTACGCCACCTACCCCGCCGACTTCCTGGCATACGTCAATGCTCCCATCGGCGAGGGGAGGCTGGTGCCCGGGCCGCTGAAACCGCTGATTGCCATTCCGACCACCACAGGAACGGGCAGTGAGACGACGGGTGTCGCGATATTCGATTTCCTTGAGATGAAGGCGAAAACAGGCATTGCCCACCGGGCGCTTCGCCCTGACATGGGTCTCATCGACCCCGAGAACACGCGTAACCTACCGGGGATGGTTGTGGCTTGTAGTGGCTTCGATGTGCTGTCTCACGCGTTGGAATCGTTCACCGCACTGCCCTTCGACCAGCGAGCTGCCCCCGATCACCCGGGCGCCAGGCCATCGTATCAAGGCTCCAACCCCATCAGTGATATCTGGGCGCTCAAGGCAGCGGAGATGGGGGCCAAGTACATCGTCAGGGCAGCACAGGACCCCACGGACCATGAGGCGAGGGGGCAGATGCTCCTTGCAGCCACGTACGCGGGCATCGGGTTCGGCAACGCGGGCTGTCACGTCCCTCATGGCATGTCATATGCAGTATCAGGAATGGTGAAGGAGTTTGTGGCTGAAGGCTACCCGGTGAACCACCCGTTGGTGCCCCACGGCATGTCCGTTATCCTGAACGCGCCGGCAGTGTTTCGGTTCACCGCGCCGACGAACCCGCAGCGACACCTTAAAATCGCCGAGGTCATGGGCGCAGACATTACCAATGCTGGGGAAGAGGACGCGGGTGAGGTGCTATCGGGCTTGCTGGCCAAACTCATCCAGACCCTTGGTCTGCCGAACGGTCTGGGCGCTGTGGGCTACGAGCCCGATGACGTGACTGGCCTGACGACGGGCACGATGCCCCAACAACGAGTATTACTCATCTCTCCAAGGCCGGTCACCGACGGCGATATCCGCCAGTTGTTCCTGGACTCTTTGAGCATCTGGTAAAGGCTCAACCGCTAGGCTCTCTCGACTCTGGTGCTTCCTCTGCGGACTCAACGGGTATTTTGGGAGGTGCCGCCAGCATGATGACAGCACCGGTGAAGGCGTAGCCAATCATGACGGCCACAAAGCTTAAGAAGTAAGAACCTTGTGCGTCATAGGCAATGGCTACAGCCATAGGGCCAATCGCTCCTGTCAGTCCCTGGAACGGACGCATGTACCCCGTGATAGCACCGATATGCTCACGTCCAAAGTAATTCGCCACAATCAACGGCCTGAGGATGAACGAGCCCCCCATGGTCAGGCCAAAGAAGATCACAAAGAAGAAGAGCATGAACGGCCCAACCACGTAGATGAGGACCAGTACGCTAATAGCTGTCAAAAGTGACTGAATTACTATGAGGTGTCGAATGGACTTCTTGTCGGCCAGGGTTCCCCAGATGATGCGCGCGCTGACGGAACAGACGCCGTAAACAGAGATAGCCAGCGTGGCTGTGCTCGTAGAGAACCCTTTCCCTTCCAGATATGGAATCCAGTTTGCCTGGAACCCCTGTTGCCCCAGGCCCCCCAGAGCAAAAGCAAAGATAATCAACCAGAACGCCGGTGTTCCAAGCGCCTGCTTCCCGCTGAAGCTGAACTCTCTACCAGACCTGCGAGATGTCTGAACGTTATTGGTTCTTGTCGCTGGTTCAGGTGGCATCTCCGCCACACCATCGGGCAGAAGGCCCATGTCCTCAGGTCTCGTCTTCACCAGGAAGGAAAGGGGCACCAGCAGCACCAGGGCCAGCACGCCCAGGAACAACCATGCATCGCGCCATCCCAGCCAGGTGATCAAGCCCAGTATGGCTATGGGGAATATCAGCGGACCTGTGCCTCCACCCATCGACGCGATACCGAGGGCCCTGCCCCGTTTGCGGATGAACCACTTGGGGAGGATGGTCTGCGTCAGGATTCCCCCTGCACCTAATGCGCCAATGGAGCCGAACACTCCGAAGAAGAGGTAGAACTGCCAGAGGCTGTCCACGTATTTCAGCGCTATGAGCGATATGCCGAGGATGATGGAGCCTACAAGCATCAACGCCCTGGGGCCGTTCTTAGTGTCACGCCAGGGGCCGACCACGGGGGAGAGCAGGCCGGTCAATGCTGTGCGGATGCTCAGGGCCACCATGAACGATGTGCGAGACCAGCCGAGTTCGTCCTCCATGGGGCTAACGAAGACGCTGACACCCCAAATGCCGATGCCAGTCTGGAAGGCACCACTGATCAGTGAGACACCAACCAGGTACCAGCCATAGAAGATTTGGGGGTTTTCTTTGGTTGTTTCCATAGCCTCTTTGTTGTCAGCAGCTTAGGTAATTGATAGATCTTCTATGAAGGAGCAGTTCGGTATCTTTCCAAGTTCGCCCGGGGCCATTCTGACCTTGGATGTCCTGTTGCCGGAGCCCACGATGATGTATGGCTGAGACTTCAGGGCCACATCGGCATAGAAGGGCAAGTCGGCGGGCAGGCCGAACACCGTGACGCCGCCAATCTCCATCCCGGTGAGTTCACGGGTCTCGTCAGCAGATGCGAAGGACACACGCGAGGCTCCCAGCAGGCGCTTCACTACATGGTTGACGTCCAGCTTCACTGATGCCTGCACCAGACACGCGCAGTACACCTTCTCGCCTCGAGTGGACGTGACGATGATGGTGTTGGCGCTGGTCTCCAGCGGGTAGCCGTACTCTCGACAGAACTCAGCAGTGTCTGCGTACTCCGATTCGCACGGGATAATCTCGTGGGCGATGGCCAGTGCGGCCAGGGCTTCTGCGACTTTGGGGTGCGGTTCATTCATGGATGTTCCAGGGTGACTCCTCATGGTGATAGCGTTGAGTGTACGGTCGACTATGAACCTGTCAACCCGAAGCGTGCGGCGAAACCCCACGAACATGCCTTGTTTTGGGCTGGCAACACGGTATCCCGGTGTCCTACCATTGCGGGTAAAGTCAGAGGAACAAGAGGTAACCCACACCCTATGAAAGTCCACGTCATAGATGGCACATACGAACTGTATCGTGCGCACTTCTCGTCGCCACCAAGCCAGTCGACTGACGGGCGGCCTGTGGGTGCGGTCAAAGGGCTCGTTCGTTCCATGCTCACGCTGCTGCGCCAGAGCGATGTCACCCACGTGGCCTGCGCCTTCGACCACGTCGTCGGGTCGTTCCGTAACGACCTGTTCGATGGCTACAAGGACGGGCGTGAGGTACCAGAAGACCTGCAGGAACAGTTCGGGCTTGCCGAGCAGGCCGTGGAAGCGCTGGGCATGGTGGTATGGCCTATGAACGAGTACGAAGCGGACGATGCGCTGGCAACCGCTGCTGCGCGGTGGGGCGTGCATCCTCAAGTGGACCAGGTAGTCATCTGCTCACCCGACAAGGACCTGGCTCAAATGGTGCAAGGCCAACAGGTTGTCTGTCTGGATAGGCGGCAGGGTATCCTCTATGACGATGCGAGGGTGGTGGAGAAGTTTGGCATTGAACCGGCATCCATCCCAGATTACCTTGGTCTGATGGGTGACAGCGCTGACGGCTTCCCGGGCATTCCACGATGGGGTGCAAAGACGGCATCACAGCTTTTGGCCGTGTACAACCACATCGAAGACATCCCGCTGGACAGCGCGACTTGGACCGTGAAGGTCCGTGGTGCGGACGCTGTTGCTACCAGCCTCAAAGAGAATTATGAGAAGGCGCTGTTCTACCGTGAGTTGGCGACCCTCAAAACAGATGTCATGTTGGCAGAGACGCTGGAGCAGCTTACGTGGCAGGGCGTCCATCAAAGTCGCTTCAACGCACTGTGCAGCGAGTACGGGTTCTCCGCCAACATCATTCGTGACCATGAGTGGAATGAACAAACCTAAGATGCTTCACAGTAGTTGGTCATCTAGTTGTATAATGGCGAACATTAAAATTGAGCTGGAGTGAGGTGTAATATGGCCAAGTTCAATGTGGGTGACCACGTTAAGGTACTGGAAGAGACAGAGGCGCTGAGGGCGCTTTGGGGTAAAACCGGCAAGATTGAGGCGTCATCCGAGCAGTACTTCGGTGCTGTCTATGAGATTCTCATGGATGCCGATGGAAAAAAGGCCAACTCAATCAACGAAGAATGGCTGATGCTCGCCTCGTAGCAGGCAGACCCGTCGTAGCCTCAAAAAGAAGCCCCCCGGACGTATGTCCGGGGGGCTTTTCTACTTAACCCTATTGGGAGAGGCTACTTAGCCGCCGATACCAAGAAAGGCTGCGCCTCCTGGACAACATCTGCCCCTTTGGGGAGATCGAAAAACTTACTCTGCCTCTGGTAGAGCTCAGGGTTTGAAGTAGTAGGTGGCTCTTTCCCTTCCCTGAGGTCCATGGCCAGGCCGAGCAAGCGCCGACGAATCTTGATGATTGCGTTGTCGCTGGAGACCAGGTGCTCGTTGTTCCTATCCATCACAGGGCCACGCTGATCTTCAATGAGGGCCGTGTCCTGCGTTGAAAAGGAACGGATGCCGGTGAAGTTAAAGTTCCGCTGCACCACCCGATCAATCAAGTAGTCATTGCCCTTGTTTGCTGCAGGAGTGAACGTCCCCGGAATCAACGGGGGGTACACAAACTCGCTGTACTTGCACTCCCACAACTCTCGCTCGGTCAGGGGGTTGTTCATGTCATGTCGGATGCGATAGAACTGACAATGCTCGTCGTCTATTGGCACGCGTATGTTCTGCTGCCCAACACCCTCAGAGGCAGTACCCAGGGTGAAGCTAGGCATCAGCCAACTGCCAACGTGCACGGTCTGCGTGCCATTCCCCTTGTTCACAACAGTGACATGAGCCACGCCATAGTCCGTGTCCTCAAGGTGCACATATTCCGGGACGGTGCCCTCAAGAACGTCAGGATCCGCATCACGATGCTTCACATGCGGGTTGTTGCTGTTGCTACCCAGCACGCTGTGTAGGAATTTCACGTGGCTGCTATCGATATCGCCTTCCATGGATTGGAAGTAGTTGCACTCCACCTCCATGCGCCACACGTAGCGATGGCTTGCCGGGACGTCCATGAAACCAAGGTGGGGTAGTTCTGGCTTCTTGTCCGCGGGGCCCATGTAGGCCCAGATGACGCCTCCCTTGTCCACTGCCGGATAAGCCGTAGTCGTCACTTTGTCTTTATACGTCTCGCCTTCCGGAGAGTTGGGCAGATCGACGCAAACGCCGTTCACATCGAACTTCCATCCGTGGTAGACACACCTGATGCCGCATTCTTCGTTCCTGCCGAAGAACAGGGGGGCGCCGCGATGGGGGCAATAGGCGTCAATGATGCCGGGGGCTCCGTTGCTGTCCCTGAAGGCAATGAGGTCTTCACTGAGGATGCGCAGGCGCTTTGGTGTGCAATCTGCGCCCGGTATCTCCTCAGCCAGCATCACCGGCAGCCAGAACCTTCGGAACAATTCTCCCATTGGCGTACCGGGGCCGGTCTGGGTCAGCATCTGGTTCTCTTCTACTGTCAGCAAATCTCCGCTCTTTCCGCCTGCAACAAGCAGGCACAATACCTATCTAGTCTCGGGGTCTCGTTATTGGGCTAGTTTTGGGCCTCTGCAAGTTCATGATGCGCCTCAAGGAACTCCGTGAAGTCGTGCTCTGGCGCGGTGAAGTCAATGCTCCGTACTTTGTAGAGGTCACCATGGGTTGCTGCGATGGGTTCAATGCCCTCCTGCAGATCCTTGGCCATCTGGATGAGACGCCGACGTGCCGTAATTATGGCTTTGTCGGTCGTGCCCAGGTGCTCACCCTCTCGGTTGGAGATCAACCCCATGCTCTGGGTCATTGCCATGTCCTGATGTCTGATACCTTCGATACCTGTAAAGCTTCGCTCACGCTGAACGGTTCTATCCATTAGGAAATCGTTCTCCGGATTCGCTTCCATCCGGAAGGTGTCTGTTATGGAGCCGTCTGGCAAGGTATGTGTCGTCGGGAATATCTTGAACTTGGCGCGTCCGAAGCTCCTCTGCTCCTGAGTAAGCGGAGCTTCCGGGTTGTAGGAGTACTCCCATGCTGAGATGTGCTCATCGTCCTGGGGGAAGTACATGTGCCCGCCTCTGGGCCAGCCAGTACCAGCAATCAGGGAGAAAGCAGGGAGCAACCACTGGGTTACCCTCCACCAGCTGGAATCACCGTTCTCACCGGCGTCACGCCTTGCGCCGTAGATGAACCCATAGTCCGTCTCTTTGATGGTCAGGTCAGGGGCACCCTTCTTGCTTCCAGCGAACTGTGCTTCAGTTGCACGCTGGCCCTTCTCAAAGGTGCTGTGCAGGTAGTTGATGTGGGCTGAGTCTATCTCGCCCTCTACCGCTTGCATGAAGTTGCTGTCCTGGGTCCACCGAGTCACCATTCGATGGCTGTCAGGAACCAGAGCCCACTCAAACTGCGGCAACTCCGGCTTCAGGTGTGAGGGCCCCATGTAGGCCCAGATGACGCTACCAAACTCTTGAGCGGGATAGGCAGTAATCTTGACCTTGTCCTTAAAATTGCTCTCTGCGGGCTCTGACGGCATGTCTACGCAGTTGCCATCGATGTCGAACTTCCAGCCATGGTAGACACACCGAAGCCCGCATTCTTCGTTCCGGCCGAAGAATAGGCTAGCTCTCCGATGCGGGCAGTTGTTGTCGATCAGGCCAACGTTGCCGTTGGAGTCACGAAACGCCACCAGGTTCTCACTAAGAACCTTTAAACGGATAGGAGGACAGTCCGGCTCAGGAAGCTCTTCTGCCAGGGCCACGGGTATCCAAAAGCGACGAAACAGGTCTCCCATTGGAGTGCCTGGGCCTGTCTGCGTCAGAATCTCGTTATCGTGTGCTGAAAGCATATCTTCTCTCCTCTACGTCTTCTTCTTTGTGGCTAGGGCCGGAACGTTGCGAAGGTCTTGTTTGAGTTTGATATCCAGGATTCCATGAACACCGCTTCCGTGGGCTTCCTGTCCAGTTCCGACATTGCTCCGGCAAGACAGAACCAGTTCAGCAACTCATGGTGGCCACGGTCTTCCGCTTCCTCAATGGTGGTGTTGCGCCATGTGTCCCAGTCGCCGGCGCACAACGCCTCAAAGTAGCGCTTGTCCGACTCTACATCAGGGAACAGCAGCGAGTTCTTCGCCGTCAGGAACGAATGTGACCAGCTGCTGGATGCGATGATGGCTACCTTCCAGTGGCTGGCCGCTGCGGCCCGTGCGATAGATTGGCCAAGCTGGAAGCAGCGCCAGGGCTGTGGCGGCGGCGGCGCAAGGTTATCCTCATCAGCAAAGAGCTCAGCTGCCTCAGAAGGGAACAACGGTCTGCCTTCCGCTTTCACCAACCATCGCCCATAGGAGTTCACAGATAGGGGAACGATGGGGTACGGAAACCCTTTGCGATCAAAATCCAGGTACAGGATGGAGTTCAAAAACGCGTGCCCCAAGGATTTGGAATGGAGGGGTTTGTATGCATACGCCACGTCTATCCCGTCACCAAGCAGCGCCGTTGCCAGATACTTCCCGGCTTTACGATGACCCTTGATGGTGAACTTCTTGTCGTCCGGTTCGTTCCACCAGTTCACCCCTCTGGTGTTGTGGAGCCAGGGTTGTGCCACTACCTCGTCATAGGCCAGGATGGCAAACGGAGGAACGATGTCTTCTTTGAAGTTCTCATACTGGTCATCACCAAACATGACGACGACATCTGGCTGGAAGTCATCCAACTCCTGCCGAGCGATGCGGAACCGTTCGATCATTGCATGTCGATGCTCTTCAGAATGGGTCAGCCCCTCATCGTCGCCCCACTGTGCTCGCATGGTGGGGTTCCAGTTCTCGGGGTTACGGAGTTCGTCAGGCAGCCCAGGGTCTTTCAACGTTGCATTGAACCGGCCTACCAATGGACTCTGAGCCGTCAGACCTGGGTAGTGGGTAATCCCTAATCCCAGAATCTCTCCCATGCGACCCTCCTTTTAACTCATCCGTAAAACAGCAACGCGCGAGGTGCGCGAGATGACCCGATGCTACTCCCAGCTTGGAAGCGCGTCAAACCGCCATGAGTCGCTGCGGCGAGGAGACTAAAGGCGAATATGCGGCCTGTGGGCCGGGGGACTAAAGCCGTATGTCGCAGTTACGCCAGTGCCCCCATCGGATCCCAAGGGGGAAGAATGATTGGTTCAACTTCAAAGGCCTTCAGCAACTCCTCGGACAGATACTTCTTTGGGACTGCAATCTCAAACATATGCTCAGCAAACCAGGAGTCGTTCATCATGAAGAAACCCTTGTCGCCAACCTTGTCGTCCCAGCTGTTCTCCACGCGCCACCGCTTTGGCTTGCCATCCACCATATCCACGCCGGTGAACAACATGGCATGGGTCATACTGGTCTGGTGGTACTCCAGGCGCGAGGCTTTGTCCAACGAGAACTCCGCGCCGTACACACTCTCGTAATCGAACAACTCGGCGTCCCAGATACCCAGGTCGCGATCCATCTGCTTGCCTGTATCGCAGCCCATCCAAACGGGCAGGCCGTCCTCAAGCTGTTTGGCCGTCAGGTCTTTCATCAACTGGATGTCCACGTTCAAATACTTGATGGGTGGTCCGTCCTTCAGATTGCCCAGATATTTGACCGTGTACGTCTTACCCTGCTCGCTGGTGGGCCGAGGGTCGTGCACCAAGCACACATACTCGTCCAGGGGCGTCTTCACGTACTTATCCGCGAACTCCACAGGGGACATTTCACCGTCGCGACGGAACTCATCATCCTTGTCCTTCCACTGCCAGAAGAACGAGGAAGGCGGGGTACCCAGATGGATACAGAGCATCTGATAGATGGTACCGACCACCTCGTCTTTGATCTTCCTCATCTCGTCGAGGCCTGATTCGGTAGCGTACGAGTCTCGAATCCGCTTGGAGCCCTGTCGCACCTGGTAGTTGAGCATCTGGTTCAATCGAGAGGAGTTGCTGGAGCTATCCGTCTCAACCATGACCGACTTTGGTACCACGCCGTACTTCTTGACCAGGGATACGAACATGTCCCACTGGCCGCCGTCCTCTATAGGGCGCTGCAGCAGCCAGGCTACGGTGCGGTCGTCCACAGGGAGGTCGGCCGTCTCAATGACAGCCTCAAGGACAAAGTTGGCTCGCTCAAGCTTGTCCCAGAACATCAGGTAGCTCTGGGAGAACTCGAACTCTTTGAGGTTGAGCTCATTGCGGGTGTCAGAACGCACCAGGTTCAGCCCGGCGAACATCCAGCATCGTCCGGTCCGTGACTGATTCGTAACCTTCCAACTGTCCAGCACGGTGGAGAAGCTATGCGTCGCCTCCGCCACGATGGAACGCTGCATGGCGACCTGGTTCACATCGTGCCTGGTCACCACGTTCTGCATGAGCGCTTTTGCGGGGTCAGATGCGAACTGGTCTTTATACGCCTGGATTTTGCCCGGTGTTAGGGCCTCGGATTTTTGCTTGTCATCAGAATCTGCTGAATCCATAGGGTTCCCTCCCCTGTTCTTGGTTGACGATATTGTAGACCGCGCAACGAGTGCGTCACCATATCGCTCTCAAATCACATGAGTCCCAGGATTTCGATTCTGGGAAATCCATTGCCCCCCAGATCGGTCTCCAGGACGTTCAGCACCGGTGCGTCCTTTCCAGTGCCCGCCAG